>Ga0206127_1000077_pt1 | contig 113184 bp, 117 predicted proteins | sample Helgoland_Spring_6_FD_148646 | JGI IMG/M metagenome (GOLD analysis project Ga0206127, IMG submission 148646) | Pelagic subsurface seawater microbial communities from Kabeltonne, Helgoland, North Sea - Helgoland_Spring_Bloom_20160419_1 | ecosystem: Environmental > Aquatic > Marine > Epipelagic ...
AAAATACTTGGTGATCGCAGCTGTCAACGTCGTTTTGCCGTGGTCAACGTGACCGATCGTGCCGATGTTAACGTGTGGTTTATTACGTTCAAACTTTGCCTTAGCCATGGAGCAGCCCTTTATATTAATGAGGGCCCTACGTCAGACCCAAACCTATCTGGCGGGCGATGTATTGGGTCTGACGCATAAAATCAAGCGCCTGTTCGCGCTTGATACCGGCATCGGCAAAGTAATTTGCGCTTATTCGGTCTTGGCGGCGGGGGCATTCGTGGTCTTGGCCCGTACAATCACCGCATCAGCGGGCCGGTTGAACCACCCTTCGGCAGCGTTTTGCTTGACCAGATAGGTCTCAATCGACTTGGCCGCATTCTGGCTCAGGTTCTTCAACTGCTCTTGGGCGGTCTTGGTATAACCGGACCCGATGATAGGGCCCTGATCGAATGATTCGAAAACTGTAATCTGATGCGGCTTGTCGGTCAGTTTGACGCCAGCGGCATCATCCCAGACAGTCAGGTTGATAATCATGATTGATTTTGGGGCCAGAACCAGCGGAATGCCCGGAGGGGCCAGAACATAGCCTTCGACGCTGACGCCAAAGTGATAATTGCGCGCCCCATCATAACGGTCGAACCGCTCTGCAATCGCATCCTTTACGGCTGTGGTCAGGACTTCTTCGGTGACCACGCGGCTGATCGGCAGCTTTTGGACTTTGGGGGCCACCACGATATTGTGGTACAGGTTGAAGTCACCCAGCGGCACTGGCGGCTTGTTCAGATCGGCTGCGCCATTGCAGGCGGCCAAAAAGGTAACGGTCATCAAAATGGCAAAAACACGAAACATTCAAAGCCTCCATCGGCGAAAAGTTACTCAAGGCGATACCGCAAGCCCCTCTTGGGTGCAATCTTTTGCCGCGTTTGTAACCGGCAGCAGCCATCCTATCTGTGATATGTCTCTGAAAGGCACCCATCATGAGCCAACCGCCCCTTCCTGTCCGCGTTCCTCTTGTGACCAAACCTTTGGGCATTCTGAAAAGCCTGCAAATGGCGCGGCGCAATATCCTGAGCATCATCCCCGCCATCGCGACCAAACAGCCGATGGTGTCGGGCAAAACCGGTAAACGCTGGCATATGGTCGTGGACCCCGCCGCCATCCGCGAGATGCTGCTGGACCGCCTGGATGATTACCCCAAATCCCTCGTGACCAAGAACCTGCTGAAACCCGCCATCGGGGAATCGCTGTTCATTGCCGAAGGCGCGCATTGGCGCTGGCAGCGCCGCGCGGCTGCCCCGGTCTTTTCCCCCCGCAATATGTTGAACCTGGCCCCCATCATGACCGCTGCCGCAGAGCGGTCTTGTGACCGCATCGCCGCCGCTGGCCCCCGCGCCATCAACATGCTGGACGAAATGGTCACGACCACCTTTGACGTGATTTCCGATGTGACGTTTTCGGGCGGCGATACTTTTGACCGCGACGCGGTGCACCATGCGATCGACGATTACATCGCGCAGGCGGGCAAGATCAGCCTTTTCGACGTGCTGGGCCTTCCCGACTGGGTGCCGCGCCCCGACCGGATTTTGTCGGGCAAAGCCCTGAAGGAAATGAAACAAATTGCAGATACCGCTATCGAGGCGCGGGCCAAGCGCGGCCATGACGGCACGCCCGATCTGCTGGACCTGCTGCTTGAAGGGGTCGATCCCAAGACCAAACGGCAGATGAACACCGCCGAACTGCGCGACAACCTGTTGACGTTTATCGTCGCGGGACACGAGACGACGGCCCTGACCCTGTCATGGTCGCTTTATCTGATGGGGTTCGACCAAGACGCCCAGGACAAGGCCCGCGCCGAGGCGCAATCGGTGTTGCAGGGCCGCGCGGCCACCGGCGATGATGTCGAAAACCTGCCCTATATCCGCCAGATCATCGACGAGGCGCTGCGCCTTTACCCCCCTGCGGGGATGATTTCGCGAACAGCACAGAAACCGGACACTTTGGGCGGGCGGGAAATCAGACCGGGCGATACGGTGATCATCCCGATCTACGCCCTGGGCCGCCACGAACAGCTTTGGGATGATCCCGATGCCTTCAAGCCCGAACGGTTCGAGGACCGCAAATCGATTGACCGCTATGCCTATCTGCCCTTTGGCGATGGCCCGCGCATCTGCATCGGGGCCAGCTTTGCCCTGCAAGAGGCGGTTATCATCCTTGCGACCCTGCTATCACGGTTCAAATTCACCGCCGTCAAAGGGAAAGACCCCGAACCCGTGATGATCCTGACCTTGCGCCCGGATGGCGGTGTTTGGCTGACGGCAGAACCGGTCTAATCGCAGATCGCTTGCAGATCGGCCCAAGCGGCATCGTCCAGAATGGCGGCGTAGTCGCGGGTTGCGTCGGCAGCGGCGCGGGCGTTTTCAATGCGGTCCCCAAGGCTGGGGTGGCTTAGAAAATGGTTTAGCAATTCGTTGCCCTCGCCATGTTCGTCGCGCAGCCGTTCAAACATGGTCCCAAGGGCTGCGGGCGAGACATTTGCCGCCTCAAGTCTGGCATAGCCGAAGGTGTCGGCATCGGTTTCGGCCTTCTGGCTGTAGGTCGCACTGATCAGCCGCTCGGTCAGAAACAAGACCGCAGCACCGCCAGCAAAATCCCCGAACAGCAGGCCCAGTATGCCGATTGACCCGGCCGACCGTAATGCATGCCGTGTGGGGTCACGGCTGACCACATGGCCGATCTCGTGGGCCAGTACGGCGGCAACTTCGTCAGGGGTTTTCGCCTGATCAATCAGCCCCTTGAAGATCACGACGAACCCGCCCGGCAGCGCAAAGGCATTGATCATTTCGTGGTCCAGCACCGTGACGCTCAGGCCCTCCAGTGCCCCCTCGCCCGCGTTCAATGCGGCGGTCATCTGCGCCAGTGCCCTGACGCCTGCGGGGTTTTCGCACATGGCCAACGGTGCCATGCCGGTTTCGTCCAACGCGTTGCGGATCTGTTCAAACGTCGCCTCGCCCAAGGCGCGTTCGCCGGCGGGCGGGATGAAAACGGCAAGGCGATCCGCCAGCAACGGCACAAGAACCGTGACCTGAAGCGCCACTGCCGCAACCGCAGCAACGGCCCAGGCGGCCAGTCTACCACGCCCCTTGGGCGGGGCACGCCGCGTGGCATTCGGCAAATATCCAAGCAGGGTTTTGTCGGTGACAAACAGGCGCGCCAAAGGGTCGGTGATCAGCCGCAAACTATAGCTGTTTTTGTCGGCCCCGTCTTGCAGCACACGGATGTCCTTGACGGGCCAGAACAGCGTGCTGCCATCGTCCAGCCCGATTTGCAGGTTCTGGTTGGCAATGTGCAGGCTGACTTCTTCGCTGATCGGGCGATCACCGTCGAAATAGGCAGACCCGAAACCGTTGAACCCTGCGCTCATATCGCAGCCCCCAGGTCCAGCGCTTCGGCAAAGCCTTCGGCCTCGGTGAATTCATCACGGTCGCGCTGGCTGATGACCTGCAAACCATAGCGCTGTGGCAGCGACAGCGTCTTGGTCATGTGACGCATTAAGGGAAAGGTCACGAAAGTGCTGTAAAGCACGTTCCACATCAGGAAAACCGACAGGTAAAACACCGCGACCAATGCCAGCGCCATACCGCGAGGGATATCAACATCTGCACCAAAATCGCCAAATGCGCCGTCCATCATCGCGCTTGGCCCCAGCGTTACAAACGCGAAAATCACCAGCCCGACGATCCCGACCAGCAGCGCCAGATAGGCAATAAAGCTGCCCAGAACATAAATGCTGGCCACGCGCGGGCCGCTTAGCCTTGACTGCAAACTAATCCCTTCGGAGGTTTTATGGTTCGCCATCAGCCGTTTGGAGGCGAAGCGGTAATGGATCGCGCCGTAAAGCAACCCCATGATCCCCAATGGAAAAATTGCCAAACGCTCAGCGCCGACAACCGGAAATGCGGGTACGCCGCCATCCATTATTTCCTCGAATGACCGGGCCACCCCTTCGGCCGTGATGTCTGCCGATACCACGATTGGGTCCCACCATAACAGCCAGCCCGCGCCCGCAGCCAAGATCAGAAGCGACACGAAAATCGGAATCGCCGCGCGGTACAGCATTGTCCAACGCCCGTCCTGATGCAGTCGGGCAGAGCCGAAATAGGTGCGGTCAGTGACATATTTTTCAAGCGCAAAGGTCATGCGCGGCCACAGCAGGCCAAGCGTCAGGATGGTCACCGCCCAATGCATCAAAGCGCGCCACGCATAGCCCCAAGCGCCCTTTTCAAGGCCAAACCGCACACCGCGCCAACGGGTGCGGGCCAGAACATAGCGCCGCGCGCGGTACCTTGCATAGAACCAGATCGGGATCACCCCGATCGCGCTTGCCAGATAGCCGACAGATGCGCTGGCAAAAACAGAAAAGCTGACGAACATGACCATCAGATTAACGACGCCGATGTAAAAGGTCAGGACCACTACCGCGATGAAAAACCCCAGCAGTTTTTCCCAAGGGTCGCCCACATATTCCATCGGATGTCCGCCGGGCCGGATCGCGGACCAGAACCAGCGCCGTAACCTTGTCTTCATCCAGAAGCGGTAAAACCCCAGCGTGATGACTGTCAGAAATCCGGTTTTCAACGCCAACCAGAACAGGGCACTGCGTTTACCAACAAACTGAACAGGAAGGCCCTCAGGCCCTGACGCTGGATATGTCAGTGTGGCGTCGGTCATCGGGCAACCCGATTAGCCAAAACGATTGTCCCGCGGGAAACCACGAGGGGCCATGCGCCCCGCGCTGGCACGCTTGCCGGTCCACTCGGTCAGGTCGGCTTCGGTGCGTGTGCGCCCTGCCGGATCATGCCAGCTTAGCCCGTCGGCGCGCATGAAAGTCGTCGCATCAGACATGCCGCCGTCTTTGTATTTTTGCAGCCGCACACCTTTGCCGCGCGCCATTTCGGGCAGTTCGTCCAGACCGAACACAAGCACTTTGCGGTTCTCGCCTACCACGGCAACAGTATCGCCTGCGATGGGGGCGCAGATCATTGCTTTGACATCGCCGCGCACATTCAGAACCTGTTTACCACTGCGGGTCTGCGCCAGAACTTCGTCCTCTGGCACCACGAAGCCATCGCCAGCGGATGACGCCACAAGCAGTTTGCGACCGGCCTTGTGAATGAAAATATCAACAATTTGCACGTCATTGGGCAAATCAACCATCAAACGCAGCGGTTCACCCATGCCACGCCCGCCCGGCAGGGTCGCGGCAGACAAGGTATAAAAACGCCCGTTTGACCCGAACACCAACAAACGGTCGGTCGTTTCGGCGTGAAAGATAAAACGCGGTCCATCGCCGTCTTTGAATTTCAGCTCGCGGTTCAGGTCGATATGGCCGGTCATCGCCCGGATCCAGCCCATTTCGGAACAGACGACAGTGATCGGTTCACGGTCGATCATCGCCTCAAGAGGCACCTCTTCGATTTCGCCCGCTTCGGCAAAGGTCGTGCGGCGCTTGCCGATATTCTTGCCGTCCAGCGTCCAGTCTTTGCCGAACTGCTTTTTGGTGGCGCGCAGCTGGTCAATGATGCTGTCCCATTGCAAGGCATCATTGTCCAACAAGTCCTCAAGACCGGCGCGTTCTTCCATCAATTCGGATTGTTCGCGCAGCAGCTCCATCTCTTCGAGACGGCGCAGCGACCGCAGACGCATGTTCAAAATCGCGTCGGCCTGAACCTCGGACAGGGAATTTTCAGTCGTCGGCGCAGGCGGCACGTAATCGGCTTCGTCCATCGCGCGAACGTGTTTCTTACCCCAATCCTCGGCCATCAAGGCGGCTTTGGGGTCCTCGTCATAGCGGATGATATCAATAACACGGTCAAGGTTCAGGAAGGCGACGATAAAGCCTTCCAACACCTCAAGCCGGTGGTCGATCTTTTCCATCCGGTGGGCCGAACGACGCTGCAATACTTCGCGGCGGTGATCCAGGAAAGCGCGCAGCACTTCCTTCATCGAGCAGACTTTCGGCGTCAGCCCGTCGATCAACACGTTCATGTTCAGCGAAAACCGCACCTCAAGGTCAGAGCTGCGGTACAGCATCCCCATCAACACCTCCGGGTCCACGTTTTTCGAGCGCGGCTCAAGGATCAGGCGGATATCTTCGGCCGATTCGTCGCGGACATCCGCAAGGATCGGTATTTTCTTGAGCTGGATCAGTTCGGCGATCTTTTCGATCAGCTTGGATTTCTGGACCTGATAGGGGATTTCGGTGACGACAATCTGCCATACACCACGCCCCAGATCTTCGACCTCGTAGCGGCAGCGCAAACGAAAGCCGCCCTTGCCCGTGCGATAGGCGTTGGCGATATTTTCCGCCGGCTCGACGATAATCCCGCCGGTGGGGAAATCGGGGCCAGGTACGAAATCAAGCAACTTGTCATCGCCGGCATTCGGGAATTTGATCAGGTGAATACACGCATCCACCAGTTCCGTGATGTTATGCGGCGGAATGTTGGTCGCCATGCCCACGGCAATACCGGACGATCCATTCGCCAGCAGGTTCGGGAATTGTGCAGGCAACACGACCGGTTCGGTCAGCGTGCCGTCATAGTTCTCGCGAAAATCAACGGCGTTTTCGTTCAGCCCTTCCAGCATCGCCTCGGCGACGGCGGTCATGCGGGCTTCGGTATAGCGGCTTGCGGCGGGGTTATCGCCGTCAATGTTGCCAAAGTTACCCTGCCCGTCGACCAGCGGGTAGCGCACGTTGAAATCTTGCGCCAAACGCGCCATCGCATCGTAAATCGCCGCATCGCCATGGGGGTGATAGTTGCCCATCACGTCGCCGGAAATTTTGGCCGATTTGCGGAAGCCGCCTGTCGAACTCAGCCGCAGCTCGCGCATGGCATAAAGGATTCGGCGGTGAACCGGCTTTAACCCGTCGCGGGCATCCGGCAATGCGCGGTGCATAATCGTCGACAATGCATAGGTCAGATAGCGGTCACCCAGCGCAATGCGCAGTGGCTCGGACACATTCCGAGGATCAAGCTGTGGCGGGTCGGTAACATCTGACATGAATGCTGTTTAGCCAAGCGTGCGTGACGCGGCAAGCGGCTGTTTGCATGAAACGGGTGTTGGACGCTATCCAACTGTCACCGTCCTGCAACGTTCTCAAGTTTCTGGGAACCGATAGGCGCAATCCGTGTTAAACTTGATAAAAGAGTATTTTGGAGGATGCCAGCTGCATGGCGTCCGGACCGCTGCTACACTGGGAACGCGACAATGAAACGGTTTATACTGTTGACCTTCGGCTTTTTGGGCTGGGCTTTTTATGAAATGAGCGGCGGCGCTGATTTCGAACCTGCCAGTGCCCAACGCGCTGCAGCTTCGCCTGCTCCGCAAAGCATTGAAACGGCCGAACCAACCCCAAAGGTTGCCTCCCTAGCCCCTCAGGCTGTTGAACAGAAACTTGCCAAAATCGTGCCGGTCGACACAACACCACCCGGGTTTGAGGGTGCCGAAACAATTGCTGTCGCCAAAACGGAAGAGGTAAGCCGGGTATCGGTCAGTCTGACCACCGTGGAGAATGCGGTTATACAGGCCGAGGCCCCGTTGGTGAACGACGTGAGCCTTGTCCCCGTAAATGCAGGCAGCCTGATATCCAGCCAGGACACACCCGCAATCATTCCCAGCCTGATCACGCCCGATGACACGGGCGCTGCGACCATCAACGCCAGCGGATCGGGCGATTTGCGGTCGGTCGCAGGCAACAGTGTAAATGTGCGCGGCGGGCCGGGCACGGAATACGGCATTGTCTCTCGCCTGACGCGTGGTGAAACGGTCGAAATCATCAGCGATGACGGAAGCGGCTGGGTTCAGATGCGCCCCCTGAACGGTGGCCCCGAGGGCTGGATGGCTGATTTTCTGCTCACCGACAGCTAAGGCGCGTTGCTATCAACACCACAACACGCAATGAAAGGCCTCCAGCATGGGGGCCTTTTTTATGACCGCGAAAACCGTTTTGATGACCGGATGTTCGTCCGGGATCGGATATGCCGCTGCACATGGCATGCGTGCGCGGGGGTGGCGTGTCTTTGCTGCCTGCCGCCAGCAAGCAGACTGTGACCGGCTTGCCGCCGAAGGCTTTGACAGCCCGTTGCTCGATTACACAGACACGGCAAGCATCCACGCGGCATTGAACCATGTGCTGGTCGAGACAGGCGGCACACTGGATGCGCTGTATAACAACGGCGCTCATGGCACACCCGGTGCCGTCGAAGACCTGCCGACAGACGCGCTGCGCGAGATTTTTGAGAGCAATTTTTTCGGCTGGCATGAACTGACCCGCGCTGTCTTGCCGGTCATGCGGGCCCAAGGGCACGGACGGATCGTGCAATGTTCATCGGTGTTGGGTTTTGTCACAATGCCGTGGCGCGGGGCTTATAACTCTACGAAATTCGCGCTCGAAGGGCTGACGGATACGCTCAGAATCGAGATGCGCGACACACCGATCCACATCGTTTTGATCGAACCGGGCCCTGTGACGTCGAAAATCCGCGTGAATTCGATCCCGCATTTCGAACGCTGGATCAACTGGGAGGCATCCCCGCGCAGGGATCAGTATGAAAGCAAGCTCAGAAAACGCCTCTACGAAAGCAGCGGGCCGGACACATTTGAACTGCCCCCCGAAGCCGTCGTGAAAAAGCTGGTTCATGCGTTAGAGGCTCCCAAGCCCCGCCCGCGATATTATGTCACGACCCCGACCTATATTTCGGGCATTTTACGGCGGATATTGCCCACGCGGGCGCTCGACTGGGTCCTGGCGCGGTAAATTCGGGTTGCGCTACGCGTTTGCCCCGCTACATCTGGGCGTAATATAAAGGAAACCCCATGCCTTCAGATCCTCTTTTCATCCTTGTCGTCATCGCGGTGCTGGCCGTTGTGATCATCCTGATCATGGGGCTGGGCGGTTTTGCTGGCGGCGGTGCCTTTAACAAGCGCAATTCGAACAAACTGATGCGCATGCGGATTATCGCCCAGTTTATCGCAGTCGTTTTGATCCTAATTTATGTATATTTCCGTAAGGATGCTGGCTGATGGTCGTTTTGAACAAAATCTACACCCGTACCGGCGACAAAGGCGACACGGCCCTTGGCAATGGATCGCGCGTTCCCAAACATAACGCGCGGGTCGAGGCATATGGCACCGCTGACGAATTGAACTGTTTTGTCGGTGTGGCGCGTCTGGCGGCGACAGGTGAAACGGACATTGCACTGTCGCGCATCCAGAACGATCTGTTTGATGTTGGCGCAGATTTATGCCGCCCCGACATGAGCGCCGATGCCAAAGCTGAATACCAGCCCCTGCGCATCGCCCCCGAACAGGTGGACCGGCTGGAACGTGAAATCGACGTGATGAACAAAGAGCTTCAGGCCTTGCGCAGCTTTATCCTGCCCGGCGGTAGCGAACTGGCCGCGCATCTGCATGTCTGTCGCACAGTGGCGCGGCGTGCTGAACGTCTGACCGTTCTGCTGGCGGAACAAGAAGACGTAAACGAGGCCGTCGTGCGCTATCTGAACCGCCTAAGCGACTGGTTTTTTGTGGCCGCCCGTATGGCGAATAACAGTGGCAAGGACGATGTCCTGTGGGTGCCAGGGGCAAATAGATAACAAAAGCAGCTTGAAACGCCGCGTCCAAAGGACGTGAAACGCCGTTTTTTTGCTGTTTTGATCCGAAATGCTTCGTTACACACACGAAGAGTTCAAATGACTTGGGCCAAACTTCCGAGTCGTAAACTGAGGAGAGATAACGCCCATGAAGGTATTGGTACCTGTAAAGCGCGTGATCGACTACAACGTAAAAGTGCGCGTAAAAGCGGACGGCACGGGTGTTGATCTTGCCAACGTAAAAATGTCTATGAACCCGTTCGACGAGATTTCCGTCGAGCAGGCGATCCGCCTGAAAGAGGCCGGTCAGGTTGATGAAATCGTCGTTGTATCCATCGGCGTAAAGCAATCGCAAGAAACACTGCGGACCGCCTTGGCTATGGGCGCTGACCGGGCAATTCTGGTTGTCGCAACCGACGATGTTCACAATGACATCGAACCGCTGGCCGTTGCCAAAATTCTCAAGGCGATTGTGGACGAAGAACAGCCCGGGCTGGTTCTGTGTGGCAAACAAGCGATCGACAACGACATGAACGCAACAGGCCAGATGCTGTCTGCCCTTCTGGGCTGGTCGCAGGCAACCTTTGCTTCCAAAGTCGAAATCGAAGGCGACAACGCCGTTGTCACCCGTGAAGTTGACGGTGGTTTGCAAACGATCAAGGTGTCGATGCCGACAGTTGTGACTGTTGATTTGCGCCTGAACGAACCGCGCTATGCGTCTTTGCCAAACATCATGAAGGCCAAGAAAAAGCCGATGGATGAAAAGACCCCTGCCGATTACGGCGTCGAGGTCGGCAACCGTCTGGAAATCCTGAAAACTGTCGAGCCAGCAGAACGTGCCGCCGGTATCAAAGTTGATAGCGTCGATGCGCTTGTGGCGAAACTCAAAGAAGCGGGGGCTGTGTAATGGCTGTTCTACTCCTTGCAGAAGTAACCGATGGCGAACTGGCGATGGATGCGACCGCAAAAGCGGTCACAGCAGCCAAGCAAATCGGCGACGTAACCGTATTGTGCGCCGGCAGCTCTGCTGCGGCAGCGGGCGAAGCGGCAGCCAAGATCGATGGCGTGTCCAAGGTTATCGTTGCTGAAGACGCATCTTTGGGTCACCGCCTGGCCGAATCGACAGCGGCACTGATCGTGTCGATGGCCGGCGATTACGACCACATCGTTGCTCCCGCCACGACCGACGCAAAAAACGTGATGCCACGCGTTGCGGCGCTGCTGGATGTGATGATCATCTCTGACGCTTCCGGCGTCGTGGATGCAGACACATTCGAGCGTCCGATCTATGCCGGCAACGCTGTTCAGACGGTTAAATCCTCTGATGCGAAAAAGGTTATCACCTTCCGTACATCGACCTTCGACGCGGCCGGAACCGGTGGTTCTGCCTCGATCGAGACGATTTCGGCAGTTGCTGACCCTGGTCTGTCCTCCTGGTTGGAAGATCACGTCGCAGCCAGCGACCGCCCCGAGCTGACGTCGGCTGGTGTGGTTGTTTCCGGTGGCCGTGGTGTCGGCTCAGAGGAAGACTTTGCCCTGATCGAGAAGCTGGCGGACAAACTGGGTGCCGCCGTTGGCGCGTCACGTGCTGCGGTCGATTCGGGCTATGCCCCGAACGATTGGCAAGTGGGCCAAACCGGCAAGGTCGTTGCGCCACAGCTTTATGTCGCCGTCGGTATTTCCGGCGCAATCCAGCATCTGGCCGGCATGAAAGACAGCAAAATCATCGTCGCAATCAACAAAGACGAAGAAGCGCCGATTTTTCAGGTTGCCGACTTCGGGTTGGTCGCCGACCTGTTCGAAGCCGTGCCTGAGCTGATCGAAAAGCTGTAAGCCACTTTAGACGCTATTCGCAAAAGGCCCGTCAGAAATGGCGGGCCTTTTCGCATTTGCGCGGTTAGCCAAGCGCCGCAATGGCCTGCGCCACTGCAGCGGCCGCTTCCTCGTGAGCACACACATTGGGGAGCCCCTGCGCGATATGTGCCTCAAGAGGGGTGAAAACCATGCCTTCGGTTCCCTCTTCGCGGGCCGCTTTGGAGGGGACAACGACCACGACACTGGTCACGTAAGGTGATATTTCGTCGATCATTGCGCGTGTCACAAACAACGGGTCCTCCCCAAGTCCATCACAGGGAAGTACGCCCTCGCTCGGGGGGTGATCGGCAAACCATAGCAATATGACCTTGCCTCGCATCTGCCCCACCAGCAGCCGCATTCGGGCAACCCACGCAGATTGCAGTTCTTTATGGATCGTTTCAAACCGGTCCGGGGACACTTTTTTCAGGGTCGTCAGCATGTGCTTGTTAAAGTGAAATTCCGAGAAATCAATTTCCCGATAAATGGTCTTGAGCAAATCAGACGGGGCCACGAACCGGTCATTGCGGCGGGGATGAACCGAATAGAACCGGTTGGTCATGTTTTGCGCGCCCATCACCTGAACCACCGTAATCATCGCCCCGGCCGTCGCCATGGGAATGTAAGGATCACGGGAAAACACATCGATGCCAGCGTTCATGCAGCCAAAGTTGACGCACCGCTGGCCGGTTTCATCCTCTACCAACTTGGAAAACGGCTTTTCGATGAAACGGCCATAGGTTTCGGTCCCGCCAACGAAGGCAATATACGGGCGGTCAAGCTTGCGCCTTGGCCCCCTGAACAGTAATTTTGACGTGCCATATCTGCACGGCAGATAGTCAAGGGCACCCGGCCCCATCGCAATATAGGTCATTACACCCACCTTTATAAACTCACCCAGAAGCGAAGATGGCCGCAAAGGTTTGCGAAGTGCTTAAAGATTGGATTTGCAAGAACTTGTCATGAATTCGGCCCCTTGCAGGCCCTACCTTGTGCGCCCTATGCTGCGCCCAAACAACAAAGGACAGCGCATGGATATCCAGACAATCGGCATCGTTGGAGCGGGCCAAATGGGCAACGGTATTGCGCATGTTATGGCACTTGCAGGGTACGATGTCTTGTTGACCGACGTCAGCGCAGACGCCTTGCAGGCGGCCATTGACACCATCACCGGCAACCTTGACCGCCAGGTCGGCAGGGGCAAAGTCGCCGAGGCCGATCGCGATGCGGCACTCGCACGTATCAAAACCACCCAAACCCTAAGCGATTTGGGTCAAAGCGATTTGGTGATCGAAGCAGCAACAGAACGCGAAACGGTCAAACAGGCGATTTTCGAGGACCTGATCCCGCATCTAAAACCCACAACGATCCTGACATCCAACACATCGTCGATCTCCATCACGCGGCTTGCCAGCAGGACGGACCGGCCTGAAAAGTTCATGGGGTTCCACTTCATGAACCCCGTGCCTGTGATGCAACTGGTCGAGCTGATCCGCGGCATTGCCACGGACAAGGAAACATTCGCCGCCTGTCAGGCTGTGGTCGACAAGCTGGGCAAAACCGCCGCTTCAGCCGAAGACTTTCCTGCCTTCATCGTTAACCGGATCTTGATGCCGATGATCAACGAAGCCGTCTACACCCTGTACGAAGGCGTCGGATCGGTGAAATCCATCGATAGCTCGCTCAAGCTCGGTGCGAATCACCCGATGGGGCCGCTTGAACTGGCTGATTTTATCGGGCTGGACACCTGCCTGGCCATTATGAACGTACTGCATGATGGATTGGCCGATACAAAATATCGTCCCTGCCCCTTACTTACCAAATACGTCGAAGCGGGCTGGCTTGGGCGCAAAACCCAGCGGGGGTTTTATGACTACCGCGGGGAAGTTCCCGTTCCTACACGGTGATCAAAACACACGCGTCTGGGGGCCAGCCCCCAGACCCCCGGGATTTAGACCCATTTGGAATGAGATCAGTCTTTTAGATTGAGTGTATGGTTGCGCAACCAGGCCATGAAGCCGCGCGGGTCATCTTTGAACGCATCGAGTTGCGCATCGGTCAAAGGGTCACCGACGATCGGGCCCTGAGGTTTATTGCAGGCGTGAACGATTTCATGCAGCAAAAGCCCCTGGCGCAGCATGGGCGAAATTTTGTTTGCGATCTGATAGGCGCGGCTGTTGGACCCCGGAAATTTCATCGGGACAACCTGCGCACCTGAACGGCGGATCATTTTCGCTGTAAACACGTTCCACTCGGCTTCGATTGCCGGCCCGAAATAGGTGCCTGATGAGGCAACAACACCGGACGGGAAGAGTGCGACGACCCCCCCTTCCTTGAGGAAGGACATCGCGTTTGCGCGCATTTCCACCCCCTTGCGTTGGGCATCGGGATCATGTGGGAACGGGACGGGGATCATGTAACTGCCAGCGACTTCGTCAATTGAAGTGAGCAGTGAGCGGGTCAAAATCCGGTAATCCGGGCGTACGCGGCCAATCAGATCCGCAAAGATCATGCCATCCACCATGCCGTGCGGATGGTTCGCGACCACGATAACGGGCCCTGATTTCGGGATCCGGTCCAATTCGTGTTGCGGCGTCGTCAGATCGATGCCCATCGTATCAAGGGCCGCCCGCCAAAAGCCCTGCCCGACGGGTGCGCCGTTTTTCTCGAACTTGCGGATCATACGTAAAATAGCAAACTTGCCGGTGAAAAGCTCGATCAGGCTGATGACACGTGACTTGACCGGATGATCAAAGGTCGACGCATAAGACAGGCTGCGGCGATCATATTTGGTGAAAGAGACGGTATCCACATCCCTTTCGCCCACTTGCCGCGCTTGGATGGAGTGCGTTTCATCGATCAAATCGAAGGGCCCCTGACGCTAATCTGTTCATCCGCATATCCTCGAGACCCTAGTGGCCTTCGCCGAATTTGTCGGCCACCAGGACTGTCAATGCCTCGGCAAGTGCATCCTGATCGGGGCCAGAGGTCTGCACATCAATGGTTGTCCCCTTGGAGGCTGCCAGCATGAGCAATCCCATGATACTGTCCCCGGAGGCGGACATGCCGTCCTTGCTGACCTCTGCACGGGCGTCGAACGCTTCGACGACCTCGACCAGCTTGGCAGACGCGCGGGCATGCAGCCCTTTTTCGTTGACGATCTTCAGTGAAACTTGGGTCATCTCGGGGCCTTGCTATCCTGCACTGACATTTTGGCTGTCAATATATTTTCGACCCGCAGCAAGCGCTGCGCGCACCGCTTCGGGAACATCGAGGTCGCGTGATTTGGCCAGCTTAATCAGCATCGGCAAATTGGCACCATAGATAATGCGCCGGTCATCCGGGCGACAGGCCATCAAACTGAGGTTGGAGGGGGACCCGCCGAACAGATCCGTCACGACCACAACCCCGTCGCCTGTGTCGACCGCGTTTGCGGCTTCGCAGATTTCCTGCTCTTTCGCTGCCCGGTCATGATCTGCGGCAATCGAGATCGCGCGGACACCATTTTGGGACCCAACGACATGTTCGATCGCGGCCAAGTATTCTTTGGCCAGCCCCCCATGTGCTACGATTACAATCCCTATCAACGCGCCGTCTCTTCCCGCTTTTTCTGATCCAGTTCGCGGTGCCTAATTGACACCTGCCAGCCCGCTTCCGCAAGACTGAAAGCGTGGGCTTCGGCCAAAGTCACCGAACGATGTTGCCCGCCCGTACACCCAAACGCGATTGACATGTGGGATTTCCCTTCTGACTTGCAAGCGGGCAAAATCAAAAGGCTTAGGTCGAGGACCTGTTTCGCGAAAGTCTGATACAGCGGGTCTTGCTTGACGTAGGCCTGAACAGCCTCGTCCGTGCCATTCAAGCCCCTCAGTCTCGGCTCCCAAAAGGGGTTTCGCAGAAACCGGCAATCAAAGACCATATCGACGCTGCGCGGCAGGCCCCGTTTGTAAGAAAAGGATTGAACGGAAACACTCAGGTGGTGGGACCCGCCAGCCGCGAACCAATGTTCGACTTCTTCGCGAAGCTGGTGAATGTTGAGATCGCTTGTATTGATCAGGATATCGGCCTGGGCACGTACCGCCGCAAGGAGCTCTTTTTCAATCCTGATCCCTTCAGAGGGTGCATCCGACAGGGCTAACGGATGACGCCTTCGGGTTTCCGAGAAGCGTTGCAGCAACACATGTGTCGCGCAATCCAGATACAGCAGTTCCACCTGTATCTCTGGGCGCGCACGCATCTTGGCGATGACGTCGTTTACCGTATCGGTCGAGAAATCGCGATTTCTGGGATCAATTCCCAAAGCCATCGGTCGTATTTGGTCGGGCGCATCAAGCAAGGCCAACAACATCCGCAAAGGAATGTTATCAATCACCTCAAAACCTGCGTCCTCAAGAACGTTAAGGGTAGAGGAACGGCCGGCACCCGCAGGTCCGGTCACCAAAACAACGCGTCTGATTTTTTTGATGGGATCACTCATTGCGCTGTGGTTGCATATTCTTGAGGAAGAGTAAAAGGGCCGCTGCGAACTGTGGCCCATCAATTTTGTGTAAACACGGCAAGCTATGCCCGATCAGCTCTATCCGGTGAGGCTCGGGGAGCCGCTCTTGTTCATTGCGCCCCATATCAACAGCCAGACAGATTGGGACGTCACGGTCAAAAGGCACGGTCAGAATTCCCACACCCCTTGCTTCAATCATGCCAGCAATCGTGGGCGGGCAATTCGCGATCAAACCTTGCGGCGTCAGTGTCAGCCTTGTTTGGTCATCAGAGACCAAGACAGCGCCCAGTGCCAAAAGTTGCAACGCCAGCGCGGATTTCCCGGAACCGGAAGGCCCCAAAATGATAAGCCCACGGCCATCAAGGCTCACCGTTGTCGCGTGAATAGTCTGTTCATCTGTGGGCAGGTCAGCCACGTCTTAGATGGGCAAGCCTACGACAAAGCGCGCGCCAAGCGGCTCTGACGTGATATCTGCCTCGGTTGGACGAATGTTTTCAGCCCAGATAACACCGCCATGTGCCTCGACGATCTGTTTTGAGATAGCCAGGCCAAGGCCCGAGTTATTGCCGAAATGTTCGTCGGGCCGCTGGGAATAAAACCGTTTGAAGATCTTGGACAGGGCCTGATCGGGGATACCGGGACCTGTGTCTTCGACAACGACAAGGACACGGTTTTCACGCTTGCGCGCCCAAACACGGATCGCGTCACCATCCTCGCAAAAGGATGCAGCGTTGGTAATCAGGTTAACGAACACCTGGGCCAGCCGAGCCTCCAGCCCATGGACGATGATCGGCTCACTGGGCAGATCCGTGATGAAATCGATGCCTTTCTTTCGAGCATCCTCGCCCAGATATTGCGCCAGATTACCAATCATCGAGAGGAGATCGAACGGTTCTTCCTCTTCTTTGACCAATTCACTGTCCAAACGCGACGCGTTTGAAATGTCGCTGACCAACCGGTCAAGCCGCCGCACGTCGTGGTCGATAACATCCAGAAGCTTGTCGCGCTGGTCTTCGCGCTTGATCAATCGCAGCGTCCCAACAGCAGAACGCAAGGACGCGAGCGGATTTTTAATTTCATGCGCCACATCAGCCGCAAACTGTTCGTTGCCGTCAATTCGGTTATAAAGCGCCGATACCATCCCGCGCAATGCGCCAGAGAGCCTGCCGATTTCATCAGGGCGGGCGGTCAGATCGGGAATGCGGATGCGGCCGGGGTTCATTTTCCGCGCATCTTTGTCACGACCCAGTTCGGCCGCCGCAGCCAGATCGGCCAGCGGATTGGCAATCGTCGAGGCCAACACAAGGCTGAGACCGATAGAAACGAGAGTCGCGATCACGAACATTTGCAGCACGCGTTCGCGTTCGCCGTGGACAAGCTTGTCGATTTCACCGGCAGCAGAGGTGACAGCAACGACGCCAATTGGCACGCCGTTTTGCGAAATCGGCGTGGTCACGGTAAACAAAGTGCCGCCCACTGCATCAATATTGTTATGAATTTGTGTTCCGCTGCCAAGCGATCCTGCGACCATCGCCTTCAACTGATCCTCAATCAACAAGACGTCGGCAGGTGCGCTCTCACCAAACGGATGAGATACCTTTGACCAAAGCCAGCTCAGCCCGTCCGTCAAAAGCGTTTTTCTGGGCTGGCCGCCTGCCGCCTTGGGCGAACGCCCTTCAGACCGCGCCAAAAGGCTGCCGTCAGGGGCATAAACGAATACTTCGATGCCACTGCGCAGGTCCAGCCGCTCAAGGCTCGCGGCCGTATCAACGGGGGCATTCGTCGCCAGATCGACAATCCCATCTGCCGGCAACTGCGCCTCGAAGATATCCGCGATCAGTTCCGCTTCGGATACCAGGGACGCGCCCCGTTGGACCGCAAGGCTGTCGCGAGAGGAGTTGAGGTACAAGATACCCGCAACCAGAACATTCAACGCAATGAGGTTAAATGTAATGATTTTGCGCGTAAGCGGCGACCCCCGTAAAGAAAACAGCCCCCGACGTGCACGGTGACTACGCAATTCATCGGTCGCGGTTTTGTCCGGGGCGACCCAATCGTCGCCCAGCACAACATCGCCGTCCCGAACATTGGTGGCCGTGTCTCGCACAAAATTCCTCTCGGCAATCGCCATGCTTCAGATCAATCCTCGTTATATCTGTAGCCGATACCGTAAAGCGTCTCAATCGCCGAGAACGAGTCGTCGGCGGTGCGCATCTTCTTGCGCAGGCGTTTGATGTGGCTATCGATGGTGCGGTCGTCGACGTTAACCTGATCGTCATAGGCCACATCCATCAACTGATCGCGCGATTTCACAAATCCCGGACGCTGCGCCAAGGCCTGCAACAGCAGGAATTCGGTAACCGTTAAGGAAACGTCGTTACCCTTCCAGCTGACCGCATGGCGAAGCGGGTCCATCCGCAGATCGCCACGGTCGATAACCTTGGTCTCTTCGGTATCGCCGACTTCATTCGTCTCAACGGCTTCCTGGCGACGCAGAAGCGCGCGGATGCGTTCAACTAACAGTCTTTGGCTAAAGGGTTTTTTGACATAGTCGTCGGCCCCCATGCGCAGACCAAGCACCTCGTCGATCTCGTCATCTTTGGATGTCAGGAAAATCACCGGCATTGCCGTCTTCTGGCGCAACCGCTGCAACAAATCCATGCCATCCATCCGGGGCATCTTGATATCCAGTACCGCCATGTCCGGAAGCTTCTTGTTGAAAGCGTCCAGCGCGGCCTGACCATCGTTATAGGTTTCTACCTCGAAACCTTCGGCTTCTAGAGTCATCGAAACTGACGTCAGGATATTCCTGTCGTCATCCACCAATGCAATTCTGGACATCGCCTGTTTCCTTATACTGCTCAATTATCATTTTTTCTTTTACTGATCATCAATTTGCAGCGCCGAATCAATCCCAAACTGCGAATCACCCCAGCTTCCGGCCCTAATTCCGCCATAATTTAGTTAGGAATGACTAAATTGCCGCACTTGATGTGTCATAAATGCAAAACATGCCTTTGCGTAAACCCGCTCGTTTTGGCGGCCGGCTCACAAAGAAGGGGATGATGGCGCTAACTGCGTCAAAGCCGCCTGTTCATATTGTAAATTGACGTGCTAAGAGGCCCCTACGGTCGATCAGACCAAGCATTTTGTGCACTAACTGGCGTCAAATCCCGACGCAGCTACAGGAGACATCACATGACATTAGGCCGCGTAAATCCGCAATTCCGCCTCGAAGACCAAGGCATGAGCGGGCTAGGTAATGTCTATTACAACATGATCGAACCTGCGCTGGTGGAAGCCGCGCTCAAGCGCGACGAGGGGACATTGGGCAAAGGTGGCGCGTTTCTGGTCACAACCGGAAAGTTCACAGGCCGGTCCCCCAAGGATAAACATGTCGTAAAAACCGACAGCGTTGCCGATACGATCTGGTGGGAAAACAACGCCGCAATGTCAACCGAAGGGTTTGACGCGTTGCACAAAGACATGCTGGCCCACATGCAGGGCCGCGATTACTTTGTGCAGGATCTGGTAGGCGGCGCTGACCCGAAACACGCAATCAACGTGCGGATGGTAACCGAGCTGGCCTGGCACGGCCTGTTTATCCGCCACATGCTGCGCCGCCCCGAGCGGGAGGCGCTGAACGACTTCATCGCTGACTTTACTGTCATCAACTGCCCCAGTTTCTCGGCCGATCCCGCCAAGCATGACTGCCGGTCCGAAACCGTGATCGCGATGAACTTTGACAAAAAGCTGATCCTGATCGGCGGCACTGAATACGCGGGCGAAAACAAAAAATCCGTCTTTACCCTGCTGAACTATCTGTTGCCGGAAAAAGGCATCATGCCAATGCACTGCTCGGCCAACCACGCCACAGGCAACCCGGTCGATACGGCTGTGTTCTTTGGTTTGTCGGGAACGGGCAAAACCACCCTTTCCGCCGACCCGGGCCGCACCCTGATCGGCGACGACGAACACGGCTGGTCAAACAACGGCACGTTCAACTTTGAAGGGGGATGTTACGCCAAGACCATCAACCTGAGCCGTGAAGCAGAGCCCGAGATTTACGCCACGACCGAAAAATTCGCCACCGTGATCGAAAACATGATCTTTGACGAAGAGACCAAAGAGCTCGACTTTGACGATGATTCACTGACCGCAAACATGCGCTGCGCCTATCCGCTGCACTATATCTCCAATGCATCGGCCAAGGCGACGGGCGGTCATCCCAAGAATATCATCATGCTGACCTGCGATGCATTCGGCGTCCTGCCCCCCATCGCACGGCTGACACCTGCACAGGCGATGTACCACTTCTTGTCCGGGTTCACCTCCAAAGTCGCGGGCACCGAGCGCGGCGTAACCGAGCCCGAGCCAACATTCTCCACCTGCTTTGGCGCACCGTTCATGCCCCGCCGCCCCGAGGTATATGGCAACCTGCTGCGCGAAAAAATCGCAACCCATGGCGCGACATGCTGGCTGGTGAACACCGGCTGGACCGGCGGCGCTTATGGCACGGGCAGCCGTATGCCAATCAAGGCGACACGCGCGCTTTTGACAGCGGCCCTTGAGGGCGCGATGGCAGATGTAGAGTACCGCAAAGACGCGAATTTCGGCTTTCAGGTCCCCGTATCGGTGAACGGCGTTGCCGACATCTTGCTGGACCCACGTCGCACATGGGACAACCCTGAGTCGTACGATCGCCAGGCCGCGAAGCTGGTCAAAATGTTCTCGGAGAACTTTGAACAATATATGCCTTACATCGACGAAGACGTGAAAGCCGCCGCAATCGGTTGATCGTCAGGCGATGAGAAACAAAAAAGAGCCGCAGATTTCTGCGGCTCTTTTTGTTTGATCAGGCGGCCAGTGCCTCGATTTCCTGCAACGGCATTTCTAACAAGAAGCGAATGTCTTCGTTGCTAAGATAACTGAGGAATCCTTCGAGCGGGGTATCATTTCCTTTACGATACCAGCGTAAACTTCCAGGCTCGTTATGCATATAGCCCATGCGCTCAGCAAAGCCCTTATACGCCACCGCCTTTGCCATGAAGCCAAATAGATAGTCCGGCTGCCAGCGATCCATTGCGACCATCATTCCATAGCGCGCCAAAACGGTAGAGAGGCCCGTACCACGATATCTATTCGCATCGCCGCCCATCCAGACTTCACCATGGTAGACGACCGTACCACGAATGCGGTGCGCCCCAGGGCCAGCACGATAACGCGACCGATCCAAGTCAAGGTCGGGTATTGCTGGTGGAAATTCACGAAAGCCCTGCAACATGTATTGGCTTAGCGCCCGCCCCTTCATTCTCAATGTCTTTGCGGCCTGCGTATGCATGAGGGTGCCAGTTTCGTCCCGGGCGACCAGCCAGAACGCATTGCCCTCGTTCAAGTTGTGCAAAGTTGGATCAAAAGGTGCGCCAATCACCTGCTGGGGGCGCTCTTCCTCGAGGATTTTTGAATAGGCCTTAAAATCAGTTCCTACAGATACAGAAATACGGTTTTGAAGCAAAATGTCTTGGCTTGAGGCGAGAAAATGCGCGCCCTCATTCATCATTTGGATCGACATAGCTGGTTCCTTTGCAGACTCATCTCTGCCAAGGTTAGCGCAATTTTATTTCTTCTGCTCGTATTTTGCTAAATTTGTGGAAAATGTCGAATTCACCTCCTGAGGGAAGTCATCCAAATCAATATTTTCGATACCGGATATATTCACGTTTCGATCGGGCTGAACGACAGCGATCAATGCAAATGATCCGTCAGGAAATCTACCTGCCATCATAAGCCGTTTATAACTAATGGGAATTAATTCCCCATCTTCCTCTCTAGGAACAACGGTTGATATGTGGTCCAATCGAACACTGCGCGTATGCAGCACCTCTGTGTAAGGCTGCTCTATCAGCGATGCAAAGTCCTCCCCTCCGGGCATTTTTCCGATTGACCGACCAATGCTGCTCCGCGCCTTGGTCAAACCAAACCATTTTACGTAGAATGATTCTTCGCCAAACTCCACGGAAATCCAGCCCGCTTGCGTCGGTCGGTACACGATGAAATATGGTCGCACATGCGCCATTGCTTCGTGTTCAAGATACCCGCCTGCTAAGGTCCAACCTCTCAAGGATTCTCGCAGAAGGGGCGCTTTGGAGTCGAAAATATCGCTAAGCGGATTTTGCTGCTGGTGGAAATACCATTCTTGTCCGACATTTTTTGAAACGCGCTGAAGGTGGCCGATTTGGGTTGTGCTTCCCTCCAGCCAGTTTCTTGATCTGGCAATCAAATCGCGAGCGTCTTCAAGCATTTCATTGCCTTTCATTGCCTTCAGAGGTAATTTCGTACCTTCGGTCATTGACAATGAACAATTGACGACCCGTCAATTCCTCCAAAAGACTGATGTGCCGCCTGACTGTTTGGCGGGTACTTTCCAGCTGTAAAACCGCCTGACTGAGGTTGAGCGTATCAGCCAAGGTGACGAAGGACCGGATCATTTCGTACAGCAAGGCAGGCGCTTTCACGCGCTGGCTTTCCGGAGCTGCGATTGTTGATTCTTTATTCATGATGGCTCTATGGTAAATTAATAATACGTTAATGTCTTATAGATAACACATACAGGGTGAATTGATAACCACAAATTGAACGAAACTACCCAATTGATCGGAATACGAGTTCTAGCGATGAATAAGTAACGACAACCAGAGGTATTAGTGAATATGTCCCATCCCGTAGATGTCCACGTAGGAAAAAAGCTGAAGCAAATCCGCACCCTACGTCGCCTATCTCAGACAGATGTTGCCAAGCAGCTTAATCTGTCTTTCCAGCAAATCCAAAAATATGAAATCGGATCAAACCGCGTTGCTGCCAGCCGTCTTTTTGAACTGTCTCTTATTTTAGACGTTGCACCATCGTACTTTTTCGAAGGTCTGCACGATAACACAAATGATGCGCCCAAAAGCGATCCGAGCGTTGAAATCGTAAGCGCATTGGCATCGATCAAGGATGACGCCGTCAAATCGCGTATCGTGACATTCATCGAAGACGTTTCCGGCGTCACCGTTGCGCGCCAAGGCTAGCGCGTCAGCCCATCAGGCCCCGGCGTACCAAGTTCACGCCGGCAATTAAAAGAATGACAAGCGTCGCTTTGCGAAACGACGCCTGATCGATTCGATCCATGATCTGGCTGCCGAGCCACATTCCGGCAAGTGCAGGCACGATCATGGCGATTGAAAACGGGACGGTCTCGGACCGCAAGACGCCTGATCCGAAATGCGCAAACAACAGTGCAACCGCGCCAAGCCCGTAAATAACCCCCTGAACCCGCATCTGATCTTGCTTTGCTGTGCCAAGCGCCGTCAGATATGCGACCGTTGGTGGCCCCCATACACCCGACACACCGCCCACAGCACCGGCAAAACCGCCGACAAGCACCTCAACCTTGGTTGATCGCTGCGCAAGCGTGAATGACCGCCCGCTGAGCTGCCAAAGGGCAAACAGCGTAATCGGCACCCCGATCACCAGTACCATCACCTGCGTTGGCAAAAAACGTACCATTTGTGCAGATAACACCAGCATTATTCCCCCGGATATCAGGAACACCTTAAACATCCGTGTAGATGCCCAGGCCGCCTGCACCCCCTGCCGCAATGCCTGAAACAGGTTTGTGGCCACGGTCGGGAATATCAGCCCTGCCAACGCCAGCTCTGGCGGCAAAAAGAGGGTAAGACCGGAAATCAGGACCAAAGGCATCGCGAATCCCACGACCCCCTTAATAAACCCCGCCACAAGCGCGATACCAAAGGCAAATACCATCTGCTGCGGTGTCAGAAATGCAAAAAATATATCCATAATGCTCTCATATCAGCTGTATTAGCGAACGCACGAAAAATTCATCGCGCAATTTTCAACCAAATTGACGCATTGAAACGTATCTTTATTGTGCTGCACCTGCGAAAGGAGTATCCCCCTCGCAAGCTGGAAAAGGACTCTATGAAATGGCGCATGATGGACAAGACTTGATGATGGGCTCGCAGATCATACTCGATGACCTTCTTGAACTGACAGGCCAGGCATTGGCCCCCGTTGATGAAATTCTTGAACAAGCCAAAGCGTCCGTGCGCAAAATGGTATCCGTTGATGGACGTGTTTCAAACGCACTGGTCGAGGCGAACCAGACCGCTGCGCATGGCCTGGCATGGCTCGCGACATATGCGCAATCCCTGAACCAGATGCATCTCTGGGCAAAAAAACTGTCTGCTGACGGGCACTTCGGCGAAACCGAACAGTTGATCCACCAGATCGCGTTCGGTGAATACCTGTGGCAGATCTTTGGCGGCATCCAGATGAACCAGGGCGAGATTCTGCGCCTTCAGGATATGGGCCTGGGCCAGGATGCACAGCGCGGCCTGATGAACCCGGCAATCCAGAAACTCACGCAAAACGGCAACACCCAAGCCGCCCGCACCCGCTTGGTCGATCTGATGCAGGAACACTCGGCGAATATCATGGTCGGCCGCTCCGGCCTGGACGAAGAGCTCGAGATGATTCGCGAGCAGTTCCGCCGCTATGCCGTCGACAAAGTTGAACCCTTTGCCCATGAATGGCACCTCAAGGACGAACTGATCCCCATCGAAATCATCAACGAACTGGCCGAGATGGGCGTGTTCGGCCTCACCATTCCCGAAGAATACGGCGGTTTCGGCCTGTCCAAAGCATCCATGTGTGTCGTGTCAGAAGAACTTTCGCGTGGCTATATCGGTGTCGGATCGCTCGCCACCCGCTCTGAAATCGCGGCTGAGCTGATCATCGCTGGCGGTACGGACGAACAAAAAGCCAAATGGCTGCCACGGATTTCCAGCGCTGAAACCCTGCCCACTGCCGTGTTCACCGAACCCAACACCGGCTCGGATCTTGGCTCCCTGCGGACCCGTGCCGTGAAAGATGGTGAAAACTATACCATCACTGGAAACAAGACCTGGATCACCCACGCTGCGCGGACCCATGTGATGACGCTGCTGGCGCGCACTGACCCCGACACGACAGATTACAAAGGCCTGTCGATGTTTCTGGCCGAAAAAACGCCCGGCGACGATGCCAACCCCTTCCCTACCGATGGCATGACCGGCGGCGAGATCGAAGTCTTGGGCTATCGCGGCATGAAAGAATATGAACTGGCATTCGACGGCTTTCAGGTAAAAGGCGAAAACCTGTTGGGCGGCGAGGAAGGCAAAGGCTTTAAACAGCTGATGGAAACCTTTGAATCGGCGCGCATCCAAACCGCTGCCCGTGCGATCGGCGTTGCCCAATCTGCGCTGGATATTGCCATGCAATACGCGATCGACCGCAAGCAGTTTGGCAAATCCCTGATCAACTTCCCTCGCGTTTCGTCGAAGCTGGCGATGATGGCGGTGGAAATCATGATCGCCCGTCAGCTGACCTATTTCTCGGCATTCGAAAAAGACGAAGGCCGCCGCTGTGACGTAGAAGCCGGCATGGCGAAACTGCTGGGCGCACGGGTTGCATGGGCCGCAGCCGATAACGGCTTGCAGATTCATGGCGGCAACGGTTTTGCCCTGGAATACAAGATCAGCCGCGTTCTATGTGATGCGCGTATCCTGAATATCTTTGAAGGTGCTGCAGAAATTCAGGCGCAGGTCATCGCGCGTCGCCTGCTTGGTTAACCAATGGCTGCCCGATAGACTGTCGTATCGGGCAGCCACCCAACCGCGAATAGCCATGTTTCGTACCGCAGCACTCGGCCTACCCTTTGCACTCCTCAGCGCCTGCGAGGGCGATGAAACCCTGCGCAGCTACGGGGCGGCTGACAAGACATGGCAGTTGGTCGAACTGAACGGCGCGGCCTTTCCAGACACCGCAACCCTCACATTTCCCGACAGAAACAAAATCGCGGGCCAAGGCCCCTGCAATCATTTCGCCGCGACCCTGAATATTCCATATCCCTGGTTCGAGGTCACGGAACTGATCTCGACCAAAATGACCTGCCCCGCCTTGGACCAGGAAACGCTGTTCTTTGACAGCCTGTCGGCGGCATCCCTGTCCGAAGTCCTTGCCAACACCCTGATCCTGTCAAACCCTGATGGGTTAACCATGGTCTTCAACGCTGCCGACTGAACGCGTCGATAAAACGCCCGCGCGCCTCCGGCAGGGGTTTGCCGCCCAGGTCGCGGGCAAGACGATGCTCCAGAAAATACCCTGTCGTCTTGAACCCCAACGCGATCTCGTCGTCTGTGGCCTCCCCCTCCCCCCGCAAAACCGGCGGCAGGGGCAACATCTTATCCGCCCATTCCCCTGCGCCTTCCTGCGTCACGGCCCTGCCCGACTTGGGCGACACAAACACCAGCCCCTCGGTCGCACCTGTTACGGCACAGGTCGCCAGATCCAGCCCGTAACCCAGATCCTCAAGCAGGCTCAACTCCCATTGCAGATAGGCGAGCGGCCAGAGTTCCCCCTGATCCAGCAGATCCAGCAATGCTTGCGTGCGGTGATACAAAGGCGGGTGTGGCTCGCGTTCCGGCAGGCAGAATGCCAACAATGCAGTGACGGTGTTCAGCCCCGCAAGGCTCAACCGGTCTTGCATGGCCGACACCGCGCGGCTGCGCACAGGCTCAACCGTAAATGCACCGATATGGTCTTCTAGCCGCGCGCGCCAGGCGACATCCAACTGGGCACCGGGCTGCAAGATCGGTGCAATCTTACGACTGGTCCCGCCCCGCACAATCCCTGCATGACGTCCTTGGGTCGGGGTGAAAACCTCGATGATCGCCGAGGTTTCCCCATGTCGCCGCGCGCTCAGCAATATCCCCTGATCGCGCCACTCCATCAGCTCAGCCCCTCGTCAAATAACAAATGCCGCCCTTGCCGGTCCTCAACTTCAATCACCCAAAGATCTGGGTCAAAACCGCGCTGCCTTCCAATTGACGCATCAACCTCGGCCTCAGCGCCGTGGGCCATCTCAACCCAGGCACGTTCGCCGGTCATCAGATCAAAGCTTCTGTGAAACAGCACAGCCTTGCCATCAAGCGTGGCAAGCTTCACCAAAACGGCACCGCCCGTGTCATCGCCATGTGCCACAACAAACGCCGGAATATCATAGACCCGAAGCCGCGCCAAATAGGCGTCGACCCAGAAACGCGCCGTCAGCCGCGCCATGCGCCAGCCCCAATTCCAAATGGAAAAAAATCCGCCCCGCAGGGCCGTTTAGCCCGGCAATCAGACATTGCCGTCCTTAAACTCCAGCCCCATCTCGGTATAGCGTTCTGCATCATCCAGCCAGTTCGGCCGCACTTTAACCTGCAAGAACAGATGCACCTTGCGGCCCAGAAACTCTTCCAGCTCCGCGCGGGCTGCCTTGCTGACGGATTTGATCGTCTCGCCCTTGGCACCCAGAACGATGCCTTTGTGGCCGTCCCGGACAACATAGATCAGCTGGTCAATCCGCGCGCTACCGTCTTTGCGTTCTTCCCAATTCTCGGTTTCGACCGTGATCTGATACGGCAATTCCTGATGCAAACGCAGCGTCAGTTTTTCGCGGGTCATTTCAGCGGCGATCATCCGCATGGGCAGATCGGCAATCTGGTCTTCCGGGTACAGCCATGGCCCCTCGGGCAGTTCGCCCGCCAGCCATTCGCGCAGCGTATCGATGCCATGACCGCGCTCAGCCGAAATCATAAAGGTTTCAACAAATGGAAACCGTTCGTTCATCTCTTTGCTGAGGCCCAGCAGAACCGGTGCATCGACTCGGTCAATCTTGTTGATCGCCAAGGCGACTTTACGGCCTTCTGCAATACCCTCCAGCCCTTCAAGAATGCGCTCGACGCCTTCGGTCAGACCGCGGTTTGCCTCGATCAGCAGCACAACGATATCGGCATCCGCGGCACCGCCCCAGGCGGCTGCGACCATTGCGCGGTCCAAACGGCGGCGCGGCTGGAACAGGCCGGGGGTGTCGACGAACACCAACTGGCTGTCCCCTTCCATCGCAACACCCCGGATGCGGGCACGGGTGGTCTGCACCTTATGGGTCACGATTGACACTTTCGCGCCAACCATCCGGTTCAGCAGCGTTGATTTGCCCGCATTGGGCTCACCGATCAGGGCGACAAAGCCAGCGCGGGTGGTCATGAGTTCTTCTCCAGTTTCGTCAAAAGCAATTTGGCAGCGGCCTGTTCAGCCTGACGTTTCGAGGGCGCAGTCGCTTGTGCGCTGGCCCCATTTTCAACTTGTGCAGATATCGTAAAGACGGGCGCGTGATCTGGCCCCTGACGGTCAATCTGCACATAGGATGGCGGCGGGTATCCGCGGGCTTGGGCCCATTCCTGCAACGCCGTTTTCGCATCGCGGGCATCCTGCTTTACGGTCTGGACCCGATCGCCCCATAACCGCAGAATCAGCTTTTTCGCCGGTTCAAACCCGCCATCCATATAGACAGCCGCGATTATCGCCTCAATTGCATCGCCCAGCAAGGCTTGCTTGCGACGCCCTCCCGACAGCATTTCGGACCGCCCCAGCTTGAGCACCGCCCCCATGTCGATTTCGCGCGCAACATCGGCACAAGTTTCCTTGCGCACCAATGCGTTAAACCGGGGCGCAAGCTGCCCTTCGGTCGCACCGGGGTCCAGTTCAAGCAAGGCTTCGGCCATGACCAGCCCCAGCACACGGTCGCCCAAAAACTCGAGCCGTTGGTTGTCATCGCGGTTGGCCGACGACATAGACGCATGCGTGACCGCGCGATTCAGCAACTCGGGCTTGGCGAACTTATGCCCGATGCGGCCCTCAAAGGCCTTCAGATCCGCACTTAACTTCACTTGATCGCTTTGAAAAAACGGTCGCTGCGCCATGTCCAGAAGAACAGCATGGACCGTCCGCCCGAGCTGAACATAATCCGGTCGGCGCGCCCGATCAGGTTTTCGAACGGGACAAAACCAACACCGCCCGCTTGTTGCGCCAAACGGCTATCGGCCGAGTTGTCGCGGTTGTCACCCATAAAGAAATAGTGCCCTTCGGGGACGGTATAGATGCCTGTGTTATCGGATGCTTGATTGCCGATATTCAAAATGGGGTGGGACACACCGTTGGGCAGCGTTTCGATCTGACGCGATTTGACACAAATCCCGCCCTCACCCACAGCGCCGTTTTCACAACGCGGCCGCATACCCTGCGGGCCCTGGCGTGTCATGACTTCCTCAAACCCGCCGTCATCGCGCAGCTCGACCGCGGTGCCGTTGATGCTGATCACACCGTTTGTAATCTGAACCTTTTCACCCGGAAGACCGATCAAGCGTTTGATATAGTCGCGCCCGGATACGGGGTGGCGGAACACGACCACATCGCCCCGCTCCGGCTCGGATGCGAACAGCCGCGTGTTGTCGCCGTCAAAGACACCGCAAATGTCTTTTGCATCGACCTGGATGCCGAAACGGGGCACGATAATGCTGGGGCAGGAGGCATAGGAATAGCCATAGGCCATCTTGTTCACGAACAGAAAATCACCGATCAAAAGCGTCTCTTTCATCGACCCGGACGGAATCCAGAAAGGCTGGAAAAACAGCGTGCGAAACACCCCTGCAATCAGCAGCGCATAGACGATTGTTTTGATGGTTTCGACAAAGGCGTTGCCGGTATTTTCCTTAGCAGCCATGCTGGCGCTCCTGATGATCCGTTTCGGGTTACATGCGGGCAGGACAGCGCCAAGTCAAGCGATGGCACCCGCCATGAGCCCCTGTTCGGCCCGTAAATACAGGTTATCCAGCCGTTAACGCGACCGGACGTGCTTCAATCACCACAAAGGCCTGCGCCCAGGGGTGATCGTCGGTTAAAGTTACATGAATGATCGCCTCGTGACCGGCGGGGGTCATTTCCGCCAGACGCTCTGCCGCCCAACCTGTAACCTCCATCACCGGTTGCCCGGTGCGCAGGTTACTGACGGCCATGTCTTTCCACGCGATCCCCATGCGTAACCCGGTACCAAGCGCCTTTGAACAGGCTTCCTTTGCCGCCCAACGCTTGGCATAGGTCCCCGCAACATCGCGCCGCCGCTCTGCCTTTTGCTGTTCGACAGGCGTGAACACACGGTCGCGAAACCGGTCGCCGAAACGGTCCAGCGTCCCTTGGATGCGTTCTATGTTTGCCAGATCAGTGCCGATACCAAGGATCATGCCTCAGGCTTACCCGTCACGCGCGTCGTCCATCAGCCGGCGCATTTCCACGATGGCCGGACCAATCCCAAGAAAGATCGCCTCGCCGATCAGGAAGTGACCGATGTTCAGTTCTTGCACCTCGGGGAATGCGGCAACGGGTGACACGGTATCGTAGGTCAGACCGTGTCCGGCATGAATTTCCAGCCCCAGATCATGCCCGAACTTGGCCATTTCCTCCAGCTTTTGCAGTTCCTTTTGCGCCTCGGCCCAACGCCCTTCGGCGAAGGCGTCGCAATAGGCTCCGGTGTGCAGTTCGATCACTTCGGCACCGATGCGGTTTGCGGCTTCGATCTGGCGCTGGTCGGCGGCAATAAAGATGCTGACGCGGCAACCTGCCTCGCGCAGCGGAGCGATGAAATGCGCCAGCCTGTTCTCTTCGCGCGCAACTTCCAGCCCGCCTTCGGTTGTGCGTTCTTCCCGCTTTTCGGGCACAATGCACACCGCATGTGGCTTGTGACGCAGCGCGATTGCCTGCATTTCATCCGTGGCGGCCATCTCGAAATTCAGCGGGACGGTCAGAACATCCAGCAACCCTTCGATATCGGCGTCGGTGATGTGGCGTCGGTCTTCGCGCAGATGTGCGGTAATGCCATCTGCACCGGCTTCCTGCGCGGCGCGGGCAGCGCGCAACGGATCGGGATATGCCCCGCCGCGCGCGTTTCTTACCGTGGCGACATGGTCGATGTTGACCCCAAGTCTCAGCTTACCTTGCGCTGCCATGATCTTTCCCCTTCTGAGCCGTCTGCTCTGCAATTCGTTTCGCCTCGGCCTTGGCCGCAGCTTTTTTCTTGAGCGCCTCGAACTTGGCCTTGATCACGCCTTTGCGGCGTTTTTGATAGGCGCGCAGCAAGGGCACTGACAAATAATACGCAATCGTCGCACAGATGATACCGGGCAAAATGCCACCGATCAGGTAGGGATAGAACACCTGATGCCAGAACACCGTCAGCCCCGACCAATCCATCTCGCGACCGGTGAAAAACGCCACGAAGTTGGCGAATAGATCATGGCCTGCATCAATGAATTTGCCCCCGAACGACCGGTGCTCCCCCCGGACCATCGGTGACCCCAAGATCCAGTGCCCCATCGACAATGACGACAACCCAATCGGCACATAGGTCAACGGGTTGCCAAAGAATGTCCCCATCAAGGCTGCCAGAATGTTGCCCCGCATCACGCGCGCCACCAGTGCGGCCACGATAAAATGCATTCCGTAAAACGGCGTGAAGGTCGTAAAAACACCGGCCCAGATGCCCCGTGCGATACGTTCCGGCGTGTCGGGCAACCGCCGCATCCGATGCTTGACGTAATGAAACGCGCGCGTCCAACCACCACGCGGCCACATGAACTCAGCCATGGCGCGTAATGCGGGTTTTGGATCGCGACGTTTAAAAATCAACTCATCGTCCTTGGGTCTGGCAAACTGCGTGCGCTCAAGCGTCTTTCTCGTTAGCCTTCAAAGCTTTCATGTTTCTGTGCCTGCTGATCTCGGCAACTTCGCTTTCAGCTTCTAGGGTCGGCATCAACGAATGCAAATGCGCAATGTCTCGCAGTTCTACGTAGATCAGCAACCGGTAAAAGTCGGGTTTGCGATCCAAAAATTCTAGATTAGAGATATTGGCCCCCGACTGACCGATCAAGGTGCAGATCCGCCCCAAAACGCCTGCGCCATTGCCGATGGTCAAATCAAGGGTCGCGCCGTAGGCCGCAGGGTGCGGGCCCTCGTGCCACCGCAGATCCAGCCAGCGTTCCGGCTGATCCTCGTAAGCCGACAGACGTTCGCAATCAATCGAGTGGATCGTGACACCTTTGCCACGATAGGTGATGCCGACGATCCGTTCCCCCGGCAGCGGCTGACAGCACGAGGCCCGGTCATAGGATTGCCCCGGTTGCAGACCCACAACCGCGCGTTTCTGGTCGACCTGCTCGCCGGGCTTTGGCTGCAAATGCGGGTAAACAGCCTGCACGACTTCGCTGCCCGTCAAATGCGCCGACCCCAGCTGGGCCAGCAATTCTTCGGGGCTGGACAGCCGCAGGTTACGCGCCGCAGTGCGCAGCACCTTGTCAGTGGCACGTTTGGAAATCTGCTCGAAGGCAGAGCGCGCCAATTCGCCGCCAAGGCTGACAAACCGCGCGCGGTCTACCTCGCGCAGGGACCGGCGGATCGCGGTCTTTGCCTTGCCAGTGGTTGCGATATCCAGCCATGTGACCTGCGGGGTTTGACCTTGGGCCGTAATGATTTCAATGGATTGACCGTTTTTCACCCGCGTCCACAACGGTACCCGCATCCCGTCAATCTTGGCCCCGACACAGGCAGACCCGATCCGCGTGTGGATCGCATAGGCAAAATCAATCGGCGTCGCGCCACGGGGCAGTTTGACCACTTCGCCCTTGGGCGTGAAACAGAACACCTGATCCGCGTACATCTCAAGCTTGACCGCCTCGAGGAAATCTTCGTGATCTTCCTCGGAATCCAGTTGCTCGGTCAGTTGGGCGACCCATTTCACCGGATCAACGGCAAAGGGGTTCCGCGAGCGGACACCATCCCGATACGACCAATGCGCGGCCACGCCGGTTTCGGCCACGTCATGCATCTGGCGCGTTCTGATCTGGACTTCGACCCGTTTGCCGTCACGCCCGGAAACCGTGGCATGGATCGACCGGTAGCCGTTGGTTTTGGGCTGGCTGATGTAATCCTTGAACCGGCCCGGCACCGCCCGCCAGCGTCGATGGATGACACCAAGTGCCCGATAGCATTCATCATCAGATGTGGTGATCACGCGAAACCCATAGATGTCGGACAGCCGCGAAAACGACTGGTCTTTCTCCTGCATCTTGCGCCAGATCGAATACGGCTTTTTGGCGCGACCAAAGACCTCGGCCTCGATCCCCGCCTTCTCAAGCTCCTGGCGCATGTCGCCGGTAATCCGCTGGATCACATCACCTGTTTCGCGCTGCAACGTAATAAAGCGGCGGATGATCGACTGCCGCCCCTCGGGGTTCAAGACGCGAAAGGCCAGATCCTCCAGCTCTTCGCGCATCCATTGCATACCCATGCGGCCCGCTAGCGGCGCATAAATATCCATGGTTTCGCGGGCCTTTTGAAGCTGTTTGTCAGGGCGCATCGATTTGATCGTGCGCATGTTGTGCAAACGGTCCGCCAGCTTGACCAAGATCACCCGAAGGTCTTTGGACATCGCCATAAACAGCTTGCGGAAATTCTCGGCCTGCTTGGTTTCGGTCGAATTAAGCTGCAGGTTTGTCAGCTTGGTAACGCCATCCACCAGTTCGGCCACGTCACGCCCAAAGATTTTTTCCACCTCGGCATAAGATGCCTTGGTGTCTTCGATGGTGTCATGCAGCAATGCGGTGATGATCGTGGCATCGTCCAGCTGCTGTTCCGTCAAAATGGCGGCAACAGACACGGGATGCGTGAAATAGGGCTCGCCTGAATGACGGAACTGCCCCTGGTGCATCTTCTCGCCATAGTCATAGGCGAGACGAATATGCTTTTCGTTGGATTTAGGGTTATAGGCGCGGACAAGCGCAACAAGATCGTCAGCCGTAATGTCGGCGGTGTTCATGCCTGTTCTGCCTCATTGCCCCGAAGGGCGCGGGTCTTAGCCCTGCCCTTGTGCTGCCATCAACTGCCGCAGCAGCATTTCTTCTGACATGCTGTCTTCTTCCGGCTTGTCTTGCTCGGCACCCATCAACAACGCCATTGCGTCTTCTTCGGGCTCGTCGACTTCGATCTGGTTCTGGTTGCTTTCGATCAGACGCTCGCGCAGATCGTCGGCAGACTGCGTTTCATCAGCGATTTCGCGCAAGGAAACGACAGGGTTTTTATCATTGTCACGGTCAACTGTAACAGGCGAACCTGCTGCAATTTCACGGGCACGGTGCGCAGCAAGCATAACAAGCTCGAACCGGTTTGGAACTTTGTCCACACAATCTTCAACGGTGACGCGGGCCATAGGATGCTCCAATCATGAATGCTGCAAGAAGCCGACTATTTAGAAGCCCTTTGCGAGATTTACAAGGGCTTATTCAGTCGGTCTGACTTCATCCCTATCTTGTTGTGGCAGGTCATTCAACATCTGCAAAACAGTCTTTTTTAGTGTCGGATGCAGCCAGTCCGGCGTGATTTCGGCCATAGGAACCAGTACAAAAGCCCTGTCTTGGAGGCGGGGATGCGGAAGTATCAACTGCTCGGGGGCTTGGCGCATCTGATCGGGAAGCGGCAGGGCACGCCAGTGATTCTGCATCTGCACATCCGGCAAGACCAGCGCCTCGACCGCCAGAAGGTCCAGATCAACAGTACGTGACCCCCACCGGACATCCCGTTCGCGCCCCAACTCGGCCTCGATCTCATGCAAAATCTCAAGAATTTCGTCGCAAGCCAGATTTGTGGAAATTGCAACCACTGCGTTAGTATACTCCGGTCCCGATCCGGCCGGAAAAGCAGGGTTTACATACATCCGGCTTGCTGCCTGGATTTTAAACCCTTTACATTCCATAATTTGAATAGCCCTCAAGATCGTCTCTGCCGGACCACCCTCAACCGATGATTGATTGCTTCCCAAGGCAACCAAAGCAGTTTTCAGATTCTGCGCGGTGTTTTGGCTTGTTTCATGGTTGTTTCCCACTTGCTGCCTCCTCAAAAATTGTTAGGGGTGCTTTTAGGGTAATATTGTTTTCAGGCAAAAAACCCGTAGTTTATGGTATCTTGTTTTGAGGATATTTCTTCTCAAGTTTATTTCTAAGGACATTTGATGTTTTATAAAGACGAGCGACTAGCATTATTCATTGATGGTTCAAATCTTTATGCGGCCGCAAAAAGCCTTGGCTTCGATATCGACTACAAACTGCTACGGACTGAATTTATGCGCCGCGGCAAGCTGTTGCGCGCGTTTTATTATACAGCCTTGCTTGAAAACGAAGAATATTCCCCGATCCGTCCCTTGGTCGATTGGCTGAATTACAACGGCTTCACCATGGTGACCAAGCCCGCGAAAGAATACACAGACAGCATGGGCCGCCGCAAAGTCAAAGGCAACATGGACATCGAACTGGCTGTAGACGCGATGGAACTTGCGCCACATCTGGACCACATCGTTATCTTCTCGGGTGATGGCGACTTCCGTCCACTGGTTGAAAGCTTGCAGCGCCAAGGTGTGCGCGTGTCTGTTGTCAGCACCATCCGCAGCCAGCCGCCGATGATCTCGGACGATTTGCGCCGCCAGGTGGACAACTTTATCGAATTGGAAGACCTGCGTGACGTGATCGGCCGCCCACCGCGCGAGGCCAACGACGAGTAATCGGTCGAAAAAGCCCGCAACACCTGCATAACAGGCGGCGCGGGCACCCATTCTGAAATGTTTTGACGCAGCTAAAAATGAACACTGCGCATGGAACTTACCATATTTTCTGATTCGTCTGATCCCCTTTTTTGGGGGATGCCTTTGCCGTACAAAGCCGCGCTTGTGCGAAGTGGCCTATCGCGCAGGATCACTGTTGGTTTTTTACCAGTGCCGCGATTGCGGCGCGGCCCCGTCCCCTCGCGGTCTGGACGAAGATGCCCTCAACACTTATCTAACGTGCGAACCAAGGAGCTGGACATGTCAAAAGCACCGCTGACCCTTTATCTGGCAGCCCCGCGCGGGTTTTGCGCAGGCGTGGACCGCGCCATCAAGATTGTTGAGATGGCGATCGAAAAATGGGGCGCGCCTGTCTATGTCCGCCATGAAATCGTTCATAACAAATTTGTCGTCGACGGTTTGCGCGACAAGGGGGCGGTTTTCGTCGAGGAACTGTCCGAATGCCCCGACGACCGTCCGGTGATCTTTTCGGCGCACGGCGTGCCAAAATCGGTCCCCAATGCCGCACAAGCCCGCAACATGGTCTTTGTCGACGCCACCTGCCCCTTGGTCAGCAAGGTCCACATCGAAGCGCAACGTCATTCGGATGCGGGGCTTCAGATGATCATGATCGGTCACGAGGGGCATCCCGAAACCGTTGGAACGATGGGCCAGTTGCCCGAAGGCGAGGTGCTGCTGGTCGAAACCCCGCAAGACGTCGCCAAGGTTCAGGTCCGCGATCCGCTGAAACTGGCCTATGTCACACAGACAACCCTGAGCGTCGACGACACCGCCGATATCGTGGCAGCGCTGAACGCGCGTTTCCCTGCCATCGTCGGCCCGCACAAAGAAGACATCTGCTATGCCACGACCAACCGCCAGGAAGCGGTAAAGGCGATGGCACCCAAATGCGATGCGATGCTGGTGGTTGGGGCCCCGAACTCCAGCAACTCCAAACGCTTGGTCGAAGTCGGCGCGCGCGCCGGCTGTTCCTATGCCCAGCTTGTGCAACGGGCCGATGACATCGACTGGCGGGCGCTGGACGGGATCAAAAGCATCGGGATCACTGCCGGTGCTTCGGCCCCCGAAGTGTTGATCAACGAGGTCATCGACGCCTTTAAGTCGCGCTATGCCGTCACCGAAGAACTGATTGAGACCGCGATCGAGAATGTCGAATTCAAAGTCCCCCGCGTGCTTCGGGTGCCCGCATGATGACCATTCCCCGCGCCCCGCTGATCCTGGGCCTTGCCGGGCTGACCCCCTTCATCTGGGGTGCGCTGACCGTGGTGAACGAACCGCTTGCCACATGGGCCGCCGATAATCTGGGCGGTCGATTTGTTGGCCCCTATATCCAGCTTTTCTATGGCGCTGTGATCCTGTCTTTCATGTCTGGCGTGTTGTGGGGTTTTGCAACCAAAGCCGATGGCGCGCAGGCGGCGACAGGTTACACCCTTGCCGTCATTCCGGCACTCTGGGCGTTTTTCATGACCGGTGGCGGCCCTGTGGGCGCGGGCATGAACCTGATGTTCGGCTTCGCGGGATTGCTGGTGCTGGATTTCGCATTCTGGCGGTGGGGGCTTGCCCCTGAATGGTGGATGAAACTGCGCGTGTTGCTGACGGCAATCGTCCTGATCTGCCTCGCCACTGGCGTATTTCTGTGAGCGATCCTGAGACCCTTGGCGTTTATGCGGCCAAAGCGCTGGAATATGCCGAAGTCACCCGGAATCTTGCCCGCGATCCGCAACTGCGCGCGTTTATTGACGCCGTAAAACCCGGTGGCGCTGTTCTGGATCTGGGCTGCGGTCCGGGGATTGCAGCAGAACAAATGGCCCTTGCTGGCCTTACGGTCACCGCGACGGATCCGGTACCGGAAATGGTCGAACTTGCGGCACAAAAGACCGGCGTTACCGCCAGGGTTGCCAGCTTTGATGATCTGACAGGCACCGGTCTTTATGACGGGATATGGGCCAACTTCAGCTTGCTCCATGCACCGCGCAGCGAGATGCCGCGCCATCTGTCAAACATCGCAAAGGCCCTGCGCCCCAACGGTGTTTTTCATATCGCCGTGAAAACCGGCACCGGGTCCGGTCGGGACGCGCTTGGCAGGCTATACACCTATTTCACCCAAGACGAATTGACAGGGCTGATCGCCGATGCGGGGCTGATTGTGAAAGACCATGCAAAAGGATGCGATAAGGGGCTGGACGGCACCGATGCAGACTGGCTATGCCTGCGCGCATGGCGAAACTGATTGCATACACCGATGGGGCCTGTTCAGGTAATCCCGGCCCCGGCGGCTGGGGCGTCTTGATGCGCGCAATCGAAGACGGAAAAATCATCAAGGAACGCGAGCTTAAGGGCGGCGAAGCCAACACCACCAACAACCGGATGGAATTGATGGCCGCGATCAGCGCGCTTGAGGCACTGGCGCGTTCCACGGAAATCACCATCGTGACCGACAGCAACTATGTCAAAAATGGCATCACCGGCTGGATCTACGGCTGGAAGAAAAACGGCTGGAAGAACGCTGCTAAAAAGCCCGTCAAAAACGCCGAGCTGTGGCAACGTCTGGATGCGGCCAACGCAAGCCACAAGGTGACGTGGGAATGGGTCAAGGGCCACGCGGGCCATCCTGAAAACGAACGTGCCGATGAACTGGCAAGGGCGGGCATGGCCCCGTTCAAAGGCAAATGAGCCTGATCAGCCTTCTTGATTACGCGTCGGTTCTGGTCTTTGCGATCACCGGTGCCTTGGTCGCCAGCCGCGCCCAGCTTGATCTGGTGGGATTTGCGTTTATCGCATGTCTGACCGCTTTGGGTGGCGGCACGCTGCGCGACCTGTTGCTGGACCGCAACCCGATCTTCTGGATCGACAACCCGACCTATCTGGGGGTTGCCGCCTTTGCCTCAATGGTCGTCTTCTTTACCGCGCATCTGCTTGAAAGCCGCTATCGCACCTTGATCTGGCTGGACAGTTTCGCGCTGGCGGTCGCCGTTGCAGCGGGGGCCGGTGTGGCTTTGTCGCTGGATCAATCGCCAACGATCGTGGTGCTGATGGGCATGATCACCGGCTGCATGGGCGGCCTCATGCGTGATGTGGTGGTAGGCGAAGTGCCACTGGTTCTGACCCAAGGTGAGCTTTATGTCACGGCAGCCTTTGCAGGGTCTGCCACGGCTGTCGTCACTCGCAGCTTTGTTGGCGACGATGCCATAGCGCTTTTTGCAGGGGCCTGTGTGACATGGGTCTTGCGCGCAGGGTCACTGTATTTCGGGTGGAACCTGCCCGTCTACAAAAGCCGTCCGCCCCGCGTCTAAACCTATTTGCGACGCCAGTGAAAAGGCACAATGATCAATGCGCCGATGGACGACACAATCGCATTCACCCCGGGAGAATTGAACCCAAAGCCGAACATCAGGCGCACAAAGTAGAACAAGAACGCCCCGCCCACACAAATGATGATCGACGCCAGAATGCCGTTGCGGGTAAAACCCGACTTTTCCGCCAGATAGCCGACGATCCCGGCGATCACGACAGTACCGATCATGGATGGAAACATCTGGCTATCCTTTGCCCAAAATCGTGCCCGGCGCGATTTGCGCACCTTGCTGGAATACATCGATATCTTGCGCTGCTTTGCCCGCGCGTTGCAAGCGTGTCAGTTGCACAGCGCCCTCGCCGCAGGCAATCCGCAGGGTACGGTCCAGTACCTCGCCCGCGGCACCGCTGCCCTGGGCAAGCGACGACCCCAATACTTTGATGCGCGTGCCCTCCAGATCGAACCACGCCCCCGGAAAGGGTGACAAGCCACGGATCAGCCGGTCGACCTCAATCGCTGGCTTGGTCCAGTCGATATGCGCCTCTGATTTGTCGATCTTGGCGGCATAGGTCACGCCGTCTTCGGGCTGTTTTTCCGGCGCAAGATCAGGCAGCCGAGCCAAAGCATCGACGATCAACCGCGCGCCCATTTCGCTCAGCCGGTCATGCAACTGGATCGTTGTTTCCGTTGTCCGGATCGGGGTCGCTTCGCGCAAGATGACGGGGCCTGTGTCCAGACCGGCCTCCATCTGCATGATGCAAACGCCGGTTTCGGCATCGCCCGCCATGATCGCACGGTGAATGGGTGCCGCCCCCCGCCAGCGCGGCAAAAGGCTGGCATGAATGTTCAGACAGCCCTGCGCCGGCGCATCAAGGATCGCCTGCGGCAGGATCAGTCCATAGGCAACCACCACGGCAACATCCGCGTTCAACGCAGCAAATTCCGCCTGTGCTTCGGGCGTTTTCAGCGAAACGGGATGGCGCACGGGTAGGCCCAAAACCTCGGCCCGGCTTTGCACGGGGCTGGGGCGATCTTTCTTGCCACGTCCCGCAGGGCGCGGCGGCTGGCAGTAAACGCAAACGACCTCGTGACCCGCCAATACCAATGCATCCAGAACCGGCACTGAAAATTCAGGCGTCCCCATAAAGATCACGCGCATGTGGCTATCCTTTGAATTTCCGCGCCTTGCGCAGCACCATATCCCGGCGGGTTTTGCTTAGATTATCGAAATACATCTTGCCGGCCAGATGGTCGATCTGGTGCTGCACGCTGGTCGCCTCGAGGCCCACAAAATCGCGGCGTGTCACAACGCCGTTTTCATCAAGATAGCGCACCGTCACGCCACGCGGGCGTTTCACCTTGGCCGATACACCGGGCAGATTCGGACTGGCCTCGTCATGTTCGTTCATGATGGCAGAGGCATCCAGCACCTCGGGGTTAGCCAGCCTGATCCGCTTGTTGCGCCCCTGCGATGCATCGACCACAGCAACGCGCAACATCACCCCGATCTGCGTCGCCGCAAGACCGACACCGGGCATGGCATCCATCGTATCAATCATATCATCCCAAAGACTGCGGATTTCATCCGTAATCTCGGTGACGTCAGCCGCAGCTGTGCGCAGGCAGACATTGGGCCATGGCACGATCTTGCGAACCGTCATCGGGCGGCATCCTTTTCAACACGGTCATAGATCACGATGCCATCCAGATGGTCGTATTCATGCTGGATGATCACGGCCTCGGCTCCGGTAAAGCTGCGCTCGTGGGTGCCCTCAAGGTCGGTCCACCGCAGGGTAACTTGGGCCGCACGCGCGATGTCCATCGGGACACCGGGGATAGACAGGCACCCTTCCTCTCCGGTCAGACGATCCTCGGACAGGGCGATAATTTCAGGGTTCACACATGCGATCGGCGTCGGCGTGCCGTCTTTCCAATTCGCATCAAACACGAAAATACGTTCGGTCCGGCCCACCTGCGGGGCCGCCAAGCCACGCCCGGGCGCGTCATACATCGTGTCGAACATGTCAGCCATCAACCGCTCAATTTCGGGCGTGATCGCGTCGACCGGCTGACAAATCTGCGTCAACCGCGCATCCGGCCAGATGACGATGTCCAGCACGCTCATCCGCGGGCCAGTTCGCGTTTGAGCTTGGTCATCTTGCGGGTGATCATCTGACGCTTCAACGGCTTGAGGTAATCGATGAACAGCTTGCCATCCAGGTGATCAATCTCGTGCTGCACACAGGTCGCCCAAAGCTTGCTGAATGTCTCGGTATGTTCCTTGCCGTCGCGGTCGATCCAGCGCACGTCAACCTCGGCTGGCCGGGTCACATCCGCGTATTGATCGGGGATCGACAAACACCCTTCCTCATAGGTGTTCAGATCATCCGAGGCCGCGATGACTTCGGGGTTGAACATGATCAACGGGCGTGAGGGCTCGCCTTCTTCCTTGACGCAATCCATCACGATCAAGCGGTCCAGCACACCCACTTGGGGTGCAGCAAGGCCGATGCCCGGTGCATCATACATGGTTGCCAGCATATCATCAGCCAAGCTGCGCAATTCGTCTGTCATATCAGTGACAGGCGCGCAGAGTTTTTTCAGACGAGGATCGGGGTGAAGAAGGATATTGCGTTTCATGAAGTTGATTTAGGGTAACCCGTGGCCCGCTGCAACCTCAGGGCTTGCGGTCAGGCAGATTACGTTTAGCGTATCGCCAAAATATATCAGGAGCGACCCATGGATTTTGACGAAATCATCGACCGCCGCGGGACCCATTGCGCGAAATGGGACAAGATGGAGCCGATCTATGGCGTGCCCGCAGACACAGGTATTGCCATGTGGGTCGCTGATATGGATTTCCGCCCGCCTGCGGTCGTGCAAAACGCCCTGCAAGGGATGCTGGATCATGGTGTTTACGGCTATTTCGGGGATGACAGCAAATATCTGGCCGCGATCCAGTGGTGGATGGAAAACCGTCACGGCTGGAAAGTCGATCAAGACTGGATTTTCACAACACATGGGTTGGTGAACGGTACATCCATGTGCGTCGATGCCTTTACCAAGCCCGGCGACGGGGTGGTGCTTTTCACGCCGGTTTATCACGCTTTTGCGCGGGTTATCTCGGCTGCGGGTCGCAAGGTTGTCGAATGCGAACTGGTCAACAACAAAGGCCGCTACACGCTGGATTTCGATGCCTATGACGCGCAAATGGCCGGCAACGAAACCATGCTGGTGTTCTGCTCGCCGCATAACCCCGGTGGCCGCGTCTGGACAAAGGACGAACTGGCGCAGGTCGCAGCCTTTGCCAAGCGTCACGATCTGGTGCTGGTTTCAGACGAAATCCATCACGATCTGGTTTTCCCCGGCACGAAACATACTCCGATGGCACTGATCGACGATGTGCAGGATCGTCTGGTGATGATGACCGCGACAACAAAAACCTTCAACATCGCGGGCAGCCATTCGGGCAATGTGATCATCCCCGACCCCGCGCTACGCGCGACCTTTGCAGCACGTATGAACGCAATGGGGGTGTCGCCAAATTCATTCGGTCTGGTGATGGCGACTGCGGCCTATTCGCCTGAAGGGGCCGCATGGGTCGATGAACTGGTCGCCTATCTGGATGACAACCGCAGAATTTTCGACGCGACGGTCAATTCCATTCCCGGCTTGCAGTCGATGCCGCTGGAATCAACCTATCTGGCTTGGGTTGATTTCGAAGGGACAGGCATGGACCCGTCAGAATTCACCAAAAGGGTCGAACAAAACGCCGAAATCGCCGCCAACCACGGCCCGACCTTTGGCAAAGGCGGCGAGACGTTCATGCGCTTCAACATCGCCACCCCGCGCGCACGGGTGGAGGAAGCCTGCACCCGACTGCGCGAGGCGTTCAGCGACCTTCAGTAACCTAAACCGGTGCGTCCATGGCAATCAAAGCCACGGGCGCGTCGGATGCCCGTTCAAAATCAAGCGCCGCTTTCTCGGATACTTTGGTGGCGCGTTTGAATTCGAACTGCATCTCGCCGCTTTCCTCTTGGGTGGCGACAACCAGGCATTGAAGCAAGTGGATCGACCCATCATAGAGATCAACCAGACCGCGCAATTTTGGGGCGGTTTTGGCGTCCATCGAGAAACCGGTGCTCCAATGGCGCAGCACCTGATGCCGGGTTCCATCCACATCGATTCGCAATCTGGACGCCTTGCGCAGGCTTTGCAGACGCGCAGCATCAAGGCCGGCTTGAATATCCTTTGATAGTGAAATTTCCATCTTACCCCCCGTTTTTAAACAGAATGACGTGATACAGGATGAAATCAACCGATGTGCCCAAAAAGATTAATGTGGTGCATCTTTGCAGGGCTGATGTGCATTCATACCGGTGTTCTTATTCCCAGTGACCGTTAGTTTAGCCTCTCAAGGTAAAGGAGTGATCAATGGGACTTTTGGTAGATGGCGTCTGGAAAGACCAATGGTACGATACGAGCGCAACCGGCGGGAAATTCGAACGCTCGGCTGCAAAGTTTCGCAATTGGGTGACGTCGGACGGCAGTGCCGGCCCCAGCGGCGACAGCGGGTTCAAAGCCGAAAGCGGGCGCTACCATCTTTATGTCAGCTATGCCTGTCCCTGGGCGCACCGCGCGCTGATTTTCCGCGCTCTCAAAGGGCTCGAGGACCATATATCCATTTCTGCCGTACATCCTGAAATGCTGGGTGAAGGCTGGACCTTTGACACCGGTTTTCCCGGTGCCACAGGTGACGCCTTGTATGACCTGCCCTATGCCCGCGACATCTATACCCGCGCGGACCGCAAGTTCAGCGGCCGCGTGACGGTTCCGATCTTGTGGGACAAAATCAACGAAACCATCGTTTCCAACGAATCCTCCGAAATCATCCGTATGCTCAACAGTGCTTTTGACGGGATCACCGGTAACACCGCCGATTTCTGGCCTGAACACCTGCGCAGCCGGATCGAGACGGTCAACGACCGTGTGTATGACACGGTGAACAACGGCGTCTACAAATGCGGCTTTGCCACGACACAAGACGCCTATGACGATGCGGTCCATCCTCTTTTCGAAAGCCTCGACTGGATCGAAGACATTCTTGCCACCCAAAAATATCTCGCCGGTGACACGCTGACAGAAGCCGACTGGCGGCTATTCACCACCTTGGTGCGCTTCGACAATGTCTACCATCTGCATTTCAAATGTAATCGCAGACGGATCGTCGACTACCCGCACCTTTGGGCCTACACCCGCGAATTGTATCAAACGCCCGGCGTCGCTGACACCGTCAAGATGGACCACATCGTGCGCCATTATCACTATAGCCACGATACGATTAACCCCAACCGGATCATCCCGATCAATCCGGCACTGGATTTCACTGCACCACACGGGCGGGGCTAGTTCGAAAACACCATGCCAGCACGATGCATGCTTGTCGTGCTGCGCATACCTTTGCCCATACCCGGCCCCCGATTGACCCGCTTAGCCCCTATACGGGTCAAAGTTTTGACGTCTTCGTTTTCGATACTACTTTCAGCAGGATTGCGAAGTGCTGAAAAGGAAACGGTTATGCGCGAATTACTTTGGGGGGCCTGTATGACCCTCGCTGCGGCAACAGCCCAATCAGAAACACCCTGCGGCGGTGATTTCAACGCGTTTATCCAAGGCCTGAAGGCCGACGCCGTCGTCGAAGGGATTTCAAGCGCCCAAGCCGATGCGTTTTTCCAAACCGTACGCCACGACCCTGAAGTGTTGCGGGCGGATGGCGCGCAAGGGGTTTTTCAAAAACCCTTTATCGACTTTTCCCGCGCGCTTATCTCGACGGATCGCCTGAACCGGGGCATTTCAAACGGGCAAAAACATGATGCCATTTTCACCCGCGTCGAAACCGAATTTGGCGTCGATCGCGGCGTGCTGCTGGCGTTTTGGGCGTTCGAAACCGATTACGGCACTTTTCAGGGCGACAACAACACCGCAAATGCGCTTGTTACCTTGGCCCACGACTGCCGCCGCCCCGAACTTTTCCGCCCCCAGGTCATTGCCGCAATCAAGCTTTTTGCACGCGGTGCGTTTGATCCCGCCACCACAACGGGCGCTTGGGCAGGCGAGATCGGGATGGTCCAGATGCTGCCAAAAGACATCCTTGAAAACGGGATCGACGGGGATGGGGATGGCCAGGTATCCCTGAAAACGTCAGTGGCGGATGCGCTGATGTCTGGCGGCAAAATGCTGCAAAGCCTTGGCTGGACGGCTGGCCAACCCTGGCTTGAAGAAGTCGTTGTACCAGCCGGTTTCGACTGGTCGCTCAGCGGGCTTGAGACGACATTGAAGGGGGCGGAATGGGCTGCACTGGGTCTGACGGCGCGCGATGGTGGGCTGGCGGAAAACCTGCAAGCGTCGCTTCTTTCGCCGCAAGGGCACAAGGGGCCGACTTTTTTGGCCTATCCCAATTTCAACGTCTATTTTGAATGGAACCAAAGCTTTACCTACGTTCTGACCGCTGCCTATTTCGCAAACCGCCTGAAGGGTGCCCCGATTTACGAGGCCGGAAATCCGGATCAGGGTTTATCAAGCGATCAGATGAAACAGCTCCAGACCCAGCTGCGTGCCAAAGGATATGATGTTGGTGCCATTGACGGGATATTGGGGGCCGGAACCCGTAGCGCGGTGCGTGCAGAACAAAAGCGCCTTGGCATGCCCGCCGACGGCTGGCCCACAATCACGCTTTTGACGGGGCTTTAGGGCCTCACGGCTTGACCGGGAAACGGTCGCCCTGCGCGGTCAAAAGCGTCATCCGCCCGCCGCTCGATACGAACCTGTCGCAGCGGCTGCGCCCGTTCTCGAATGTCACACAAACACGGCCATCGTCTTTGACCGTGAACCGACCCTCAGCCGTATCGCCATTGGCGTAAGTATATCTGTACCCGCCATCCGCACGGTAACTGGACTGCCCGTCATCATAGAACCCAAGCACCTTGCCTGATATCAGATCGGTAATCTCATCCATAGATAAGACCACATCACCCTGACGTTCCGCCCAATTCTGGGCCACGGCAGAGGTTGAAAAGACGATGAAAAACGAAAGGATCAAAAGACGCATTCCAGCACCCTAGGGCAGCCAGCGCCAAATAACTAGGCGACCAGTTTTTCGGCCTTTTTCAAATCAACCGATACCAGCTGACTGACGCCTTGTTCGGCCATGGTGACACCAAACAGGCGGTCCATCCGTGCCATCGTGACCGCGTGATGGGTGATAATCAAAAACCGCGTATTCGTCTGACGACACATTTCATCCAGCAAATCGCAAAACCGCGTCACGTTCGCATCGTCCAGCGGGGCGTCGACTTCGTCCAGCACACAGATCGGTGCGGGGTTGGCCAGGAATACCGCAAAGATCAGCGCCATCGCCGTCAGGGTTTGCTCTCCGCCAGACAGCAAGCTCAAGGTGCTCAGCTTTTTGCCCGGTGGCTGGCACATGATCTCCAGGCCTGCCTCAAGCGGGTCCTCTGATTCGACCATGACCAAATTCGCCTCGCCACCGTTGAACAGGTGCCGGAACAACATCGTGAAATTGCTGTTCACCTGCTCGAAGGCCGTCAAAAGCCGCTCGCGCCCCTCTCGGTTCAGGCTCGAAATGCCACTGCGCAACGTCTTGATCGCTTCGGTCAGGTCGTCTTTTTCTTTTGTCAGATTGTCGTGCTCTTCCTGAACCTCGCGGGCGTCTTCTTCGGCGCGCAGGTTCACCGCCCCCAATGCCTCCCGCTGACGCTTGAGCCGGTTCACGTCGGTTTCCAAAGCCTCAGATGCCGGCATCTGGTCAGGATCAACGTCCAGAGATGTCAACAATTGGTTCGGCGTCATTTGCTGGTCTTCGGCAATCCGCTCTGCGGCATAGGCCACGGTTTCCTTGGCCGCATCCGCCCGCGCCTCGGACCGCGCGCGGGCCTCCCGCGCCTCCGAGGCCAGGCGCTCTGCATCGCGCTCTGCTATCGTCGCCTCGCGCAACGTCCCCTCCGCGACCGACAAACGATCTGCGGCTTCAGCCTTGCGGGCATCTGCGATTGTGATCGCCTCCGTCAACTCATCCCGCTTGGCGGCAATCTCGGCTGGTGCCGCGTTCGCTTCTTTCAGCTCGGCCTCGGACCCGGTTTTGCGGTCCACCAGCTCCGCGCTGCGCTTTTCCGCAGTCTCAAGGCGATGCCGCCAACCGCTCAGCTCCTTGGTGACTTCTTGCGACCGCTTCAGGCGGGCATCGCCTTCGCGGCGCAACTCGTCATGGGCAGACCGGCGCGACATCATCGCAATCCGTGCCCCCTCAACGCTCATGCGCAATGTCTCGACGCCTTCGCGGGCCTCTGCCACATCGTCCAGATCGGCCAGCGCGCGCTCTGCCTCCATCACCTGCTGGCGGCCGGCCATGGCCTCTTCCTCGTGGCGCGATACGGCCAGATCCAGACTTTCCAACCGCCCCTGAGCAAGATTGCGGTCGGCTTCAGCCCTGCTCAGGGCGCGGCCTGCATCCGCAACTGCGCGGTCGGCATCGCGCCGCGCCTCACGGGCCTGTTTGTCCGCAAGCGTTTGCGCGGCCAAGGTGCGCTGCAACGCATCATGGGCATCACGCGCGCCGTCGGCCCGTTGGCTTGCTTGCTCCAGCGATTGTTTCAATACTTCCAAGCGGTTGATTTGCTGCAACCTTAGCGCGGCAGCCGAAGGCGCATCCTCGGCCCAGGCCCTGAACCCGTCCCACCGCCACAAATCCCCTTCGGGCGATACCAGCCGTTGCCCCGGCTTCAATGCAGCTTGCAAACGCGGGCCATCATCGGCTTCGACCAGTCCGATCTGGCTCATCCGGCGGGCCAGAACATCGGGCAATGACACATGCGCCGTCAATGCTGTCACCCCATCAGGCAAGGGCTGCACCACGTCATAGGCAGGCAAGACCGCCCAGCCCGAGGGGCCATCCGCGTCGACTTGGGGGGCGCGCAGATCATCCGCCAAGGCAGCACCAAGCGCTTTTTCAAACCCGTGTTCGACCTGCAAACGGTCCAGAATTTGGCCGCCCTCTGCCGTGTCCCGTTCCACCAGCTTGGCCAGCGCACCCGCTTCCGCCCGCAAGGCGTTCATCTCGCCTTCGGCTTCCGATCGCTCCGCGCGCGCGTCAGCTTCGCGGCTTTGGGTCTGGGCGCGGGCTTCCTCCGCTGCATTCAACGCCTGTTCGGCATCGGTCGCCTGCTGTGTCGCGGCCGCCTCAGCTTGAGTGGCAAGATCAAAATCAGCGGCGGCTTTGACCAGCGCAGCCTTGCTTTGTGCCACAGCGTCGCGCGCTTTCTCGGCCTCGGCCTCCGACTTGGCCAGGGTTTTCCGGTTATCGCCCAGCAATCGTTCCGCAGATCCGTGACGGGCCGCAAGCCGGGCCACATCCTCGGTCATCTCCGACAATCCCGCTTCTTGCGCTTGCAGAACCGACGCCGCCTCGCTTGCAACTTCGGCGGCGGCTTCCAACGCAGCGCCATGGCCAGCGCCCGCTTTTGCAAGTTCCCGCGCCTCCCACTCAAGCCGCTCGATTGTTTCACCGGCATCGCGGTTCAACCCTGCTTCGCGTTCTATGTCGCGGGCAAGCTGTGCAATCCGCTTGGTCAGCGCGTCAATGGTTTCCTGCGCACGGGCTTCCTGATCGGCAAGCGTATCACGCTGCACCCCGAGCCGCTGAAGCACCGCTGCGGCAATCGCATCTTCCTCGCGCAACGGCGGCAAGGCATCTTCGGCGATCTGGCGTGCTTTGGCTGCTTGGCGGACCGTGCCTTCAGCCTGCGCCGCCGCTGTCACGCGGGCACGCAGTTCATCCGCCGCAGTGGCGCGCGCATCATCGGCTTCGCGCCAGCGGCGGTACAACAACATGCCTTCGGATTTCCGCAGGTCATTGCCGATTTCACGATAGCGGGCGGCCTGCCGTGCTTGACGGGCCAGTTGCGCCAGTTGCGCCGCAAGCTGTTCAATCACATCATCGACACGGGCCAGATTTGTCTCTGCACCGTTCAGTTTCAATTCGGCCTCGTGACGCCGGGCATAAAGGCCGGATATCCCTGCCGCCTCTTCCAGAATGCGGCGGCGGTTTTTCGGCTTTGCGTTGATCAGTTCCGAAATCTGGCCCTGCCGTACCAAAGCGGGGGAATGTGCCCCGGTCGAAGCATCTGCGAACAACATCTGAACATCGCGGGCCCGTACATCCTTGCCTGCCGCTTTATAGGCGCTGCCGACATCGCGCGTGATCCGCCTGATGATTTCGATCTGGTCGGTGTCGTTGAACCCCGCAGGGGCCAGGCGTTCGGTGTTATCAATATGCAACGCGACTTCGGCAAAATTGCGGGCCGGACGGGTCGAAGCACCGGCAAAGATGACGTCTTCCATCCCGCCGCCCCGCATCGCTGTGGGCCGGTTTTCACCCATCACCCAACGCAAGGCTTCAAGAAGGTTGGATTTTCCACAGCCGTTGGGGCCGACCACACCTGTCAGACCATCGGCGATGATCAGATCGGTTGGATCAACAAAGCTTTTAAACCCCGTCAGTCTGAGTTTTGAAAACCGCAAACGTCCCTCGTGTGGCTGATTCCTAGAATGTCCGCCAGTTGGCGCGATCCGCCGCGCCCTGTCAATCCAAACACTCTAGGGAAGGCCGTCTACCGCCGCTTATCCACAAGATATTGCGTTAAGCAGGGGCCATGCAGGACAGTTTTCGGACCGGCGGGTCATGATTTTTGGTCAGTCGTGGTGCCCCCTCCACACAGGTTGGCGGGGTCGTTTGCCGTGACTTTAGCCCATTCCCGCGACAATCCAGAACGCCGGTGGCCAATGCCTGATCGCCCAAGACGTCCCTGACCTCGCAGCCGCTGACCGCAAACATCGCCAGCGCCGCACGGTTTCTGATTGGCCCGAAACGGGGGGCGTATTCCGGATTAACGCGCATCGCTTCGGCCATTTCACCCCGAATGCGCACGTCGAATAGCGATCCGTCCACTTCGATCCGTGTGGCAGTCAGGCCCCTGAAATGCGGCCCAGGGGTGTTGCAAGCCGCAAGGCCGAACAAGATGGCGATGAACAAAAATGCAGGTTTCATGCCAAATGGCTAACCCACGGTACTTAACAATCTGTGAACCTTTGACAAAGACATTGCCGCCACCTGCTCGTGGTCATATATTTTGACCAATTCAAGAGGGACCCCATGCCATTTAAACCCGTATCATCTGAAAAGCTGTCACATGCTGTGGTCCGGCAGGTAGAGCAACTGATCTTGCGCGGGATCCTGCGCCCGGGGGAACGCCTGCCTGCCGAACGCGAATTGGCCAAGCGCCTTGACGTGTCGCGCCCCTCGTTGCGCGATGCGATTGCGCAGCTTGAACAGTCGGGGCTTTTGACCGCCAAGCCTGGCGCGGGGGTCTATGTGGCCGATGTGCTGGGCGGGGCCTTTTCGCCGCCCCTGATCGAACTGTTTGCCCGTCATGACGAGGCCGTGTTCGACTATCTGTCATTCCGCCGCGATATGGAAGGGCTGGCGGCAGAGCGCGCAGCGCGTTTGGCATCAGACACCGACCTGAAAGTTGTAGATACGATTTTCAGCAAGATGGAGGCGGCCCAAGACAAGCGGGCGAACGAGGACGAGGCGCAACTGGATGCGCAGTTCCACATGGCGATTATCGAGGCGAGCCATAATGTCGTGATGCTGCATATGATGCGGTCGATGTACGACCTGTTGCAGGGCGGCGTATTTTACAACCGCCAGGTGATGTTCAAACAGCGGACCACACGTTCGGCCCTGCTGGACCAGCACCGCAGCATCAATGACGCCCTGCAAGCACGCGATCCGGCAGGCGCGCGGATGGCCGTGGAGGCGCATTTGAACTATGTCGAAAACGCCCTGCGGGACCAGCAACGCGCCGAGCGCAACGAAGTCGTCGCACACCAACGCCTGCAGCACGAAACGCAGCAAGACTGATTAAGAACGAGACGTCCGGAAACGAAAAAAGGCCCCGGAGAAACTCCGAGGCCTTTTCGTCAGGATTGAAAAGATTAGTGCAGCTTTGCATCTACATCCGCGATGGCGCTGTCGATCAGGGCATTGCCTTCTGCGGCAGTCATCTTCTTGGCGATGACATCCTTGGCAGCGGCGATTGCGATCACGATGGCTTGGTCGCGTACTTCTTTCACGGCAGCAGCCTGAGCAGATTCAATCTGTTCTTCGGCAGCAGCCAACCGGCGTACGATGGATTTCTCCAGGTCAGCGCGGGCTTGTGCGGCAGCTTCGGTTGCTTCTGCTTTGGCAGCCGTCACGATCCGGTCGGCCTGATCTTTTACTTCTTGTTGCTTGCGCTCGTAGCTGGCAAGAAGCGTCTGCGCTTCTTCGCGAAGGGCACGTGCCTCCTCCAGTTCCGACTTGATCCCGTCAGCCCGCTTGTCGAGCATGCCCGACAGCAAGGATGGCACTTTGAAATAGAACAAAACGCCGATGAACAGGATGAAGGCCAACAACACGATAAAATCTGTGTTTTTCAGCGAAAAGAAAACGTCGCCCGCTGCAAAAGCCGGTGATGCCACCAAACCTGCAATCAAAGCTGAGAAAGTCAAACGCATGGCTTATCCTTTCATCCGGGCTTCGACGGCCGCGGAAACAGTTTTCGCATCTGCGGAACCACCCAAGGCTGCAACAATCGCCTGAGCGGTGTCTTTCGCCACCTCTTCGACGTTCTGCATCGCACCTGCGCGAATTTCGGAGATCGCTTTTTCGGATTCATCAGCTTTCGCGGCAATCTCTGCGTCTGCTGTCACAATCGCTTTGTCGAGATCGGCTTGAATGTCTGCTTTGGCGGCTGAGATGATACGCTGCGCTTCTGCGCGGGCATCGATCAGGGCCTTGTCATAAGCTGCTTCTGCCTCTGTTGCCTTGACCTTGAGGTCTTCGGCAGCAGCGATGTCATTGGTGATCGTGCCCTGGCGTTCAGCCAGAACAGAACCGATGCGTGGCAAAGCAATGCGGGACAGAATGAAGTAAATCGCAACAAGTGCTACGACCAGCCAGAAGATCTGGTTGCCGAACCATTCGCCGCAAAGTTGGGGCATGCCAATGGCACCGCCGAATTCGCTAACGCATGTGCCAGCGACTTCCATATCAAGTGGTTCAGTTGCCATTATGGCCTCCTGTCAAAACGTTCAAATCCCTTGGGCAGCGCGCCGTAACGCGCTGCCCGAAGCGTAAGGAAGTGTCAGTCTGACGCTTAAACGGCGAACATCAACAGCAGAGCAACGAGGAACGAGAAGATCCCCAGGGCTTCTGCAAACGCGATGCCGATGAACAGTGTTGCAGTCTGACCAGCAGCTGCCGAAGGGTTGCGAAGTGCGCCGGCAAGGTAGTTGCCTGCGACGTTGCCCACACCGACTGCCGCGCCGCCCATGCCCATGCATGCCAGACCCGCGCCAATGTATGCGCCCATTTGTACGATATCGCCTTCCATGAGAATTCTCCTTACGATGGAATTGAGGTGATGAAGTGGGGCAGGTCAGAATGACCCACGCCCGTTGTTAGTGATGCGGATGAAGCGCGTCTTTCAGATAGACACACGTCAAGATGGTGAACACGTAGGCCTGGATAAAGGACACCAGGATTTCGAGACCATACATCGCGGTGATCGCGACGATGGAAAACGGTGCGATGGCAGCGATCGCGGCAAAGCCGGCGAAAACCTTGATCACAGCGTGACCGGCCATCATGTTACCCGCCAAACGAATGGAGTGGCTGACGGGGCGCACGAAATACGAGATGATTTCGATCAGTGCCAGAATGGGGCGCAACGCGAGCGGTGCGCTGGAGACCCAGAACAGGCTCAGGAACGAAGCGCCGTTCTTGACGAAACCAAGGATGGTGACACCAAAGAATACTGCAAAGGCCATGACCGCGGTAACTGCGATATGCGACGTTGGCGTGAAGGCCATTGGCAGCAGGCCAAGGAAGTTGGAAAAGACGATGAACATGAACAAGGTCATGATGTAGGGGAAATATTTGACCCCGTCTTTGCCACAGATGTCTTCGACCATCTTGTAGATAAAGCCGTAAGCAAGTTCGCCTACCGACTGCATCCGCGTTGGAACAACCGACCGCTTGGAGGTGCCCAGAACCAGCAAGGCAAACACTGCAAGAACGGCCAGTGCCATCCAGACGGTTGCGTTGGTGATTGTGTACCAAGAAACAGCGCCGTCGCCGAAGAACGGCTTAACGATGAACTGATCCATCGGGTGGAAAACCAAGCCGCCCGCTTCTTCGCCGTGTGCTTCTGCCGCCATGTCAGGGCCCTTTATCTTCTTCGACCGTTTCGGCCATCTTCTTTTCCTGGATTTCCTGCGCAGAGCGGAGCATCGTCTTTACCCCGGCCGCAAGGCCCAGCATCACAAACAGCACCATAAACAACGGGAGCGTTCCAAAGAACCAGTCCAACGTGTATCCGATGCCAAAACCGATCCCAAGACCGGCGCAAAGCTCAATCACCATCCGCCAGGCAAGCGATGCCTGAGAATAATGTTCATCTACTCGGGGCTTCGGCTCTTGAGCCTTCTTTGCCGCTGCAATCTTTGCCTCAAGCTGCTCTAGTCGCTGCTGTTGGTCCGGATCGGTCACGCCAAATATCCCTTTGGATGTGTTGGTGCTTAGCTACTTTCACTGCCCATCCGAGTCAACAGGTTACCAAATCGAATTAACCCGTTGATTTTGAACGATTTGGCATTTCGAAAGCTGCGACAAATCGTCAATCACGGTATCCAGAACCCCTGCAAACGCGCCCGTTTATTATTCAACCTTTTGGTTGAGGATACGATCCGCTATGGATAGCCAACACCATTCCCGCCCCTGAACAGAAGTACCCAAATCAGATGTCCGCCCTGTTAGACGCAATCTTTGCCGCCCTGGCCGACCCGACCCGTCGGGCGATCCTATCCATGCTTCTTGAGGACGACATGGCGGTAACGGACGTAGCCGAACCATTCGACATGTCGTTGGCCGCGATTTCGAAACACCTGATCGTGCTGGAACGGGCGGGCCTGATCGCACAGGAAAAACGCGGGCGTCTGAAGTGGTGCAAACTTGAACCCTCGGCGCTAAAGCTGCCATCGGTGTGGATGCAAGGGTTCGGTCAGTTTGACCCGATAAATCTGGATGATTTTGAGAAATTCTTGGCAGCGGAGATCAAAACGGGATCGTCAGACGCTAGCGGGGAAGAGCCGGAGTAGTTTAACTGGCTCTTCCATGACGAGGTATTACACGGAAGAGCCAGGCGTGATGTAGTTAGATGATGCCGAACGCAAAGCGCAAAATGGCAAGAACAACTACAACCAAACCAACTAGATAAATAATGCTACGCATTTAACCATTCCTTTATGAACTTTCTGTGATCCAAACTCGGGAATGCGCACAATGGTTCCAGCGATTGTGCGTTTATTAATCACTTTTGCCGATAACCTCATCATTTCGCAGCAAAAGATATAGCGCAAGAATGGTAAGCGAAACGCCCCCGAACACGATCGGTGTCGGCGCACCGTTCCCCAATGCGATCTCCCACAGGATCACCCAGCTTGGCGTCAGATAGGTATAGGCCATCACCTTGGCCGAGGGCAGCCTGAGCGACGCAAACTGAAGCAAAACAAAGGTGGCAGAGGACGCGGCCACAGCCACGTAAAAGATCGTGATCCAGACGATAAGCGGCAGCGCCAGCCAGTCGGTTCCCAACACGTCCCGCCAACCATAGATGAACAATAACGCCCCACCACCGATCAAGGTGCCCAGCGTGAACACCACCGCCGGTTCGCCCCTGTTCAGCTTGCGCACCATCGGCGTATAAAGCGCGTGACTGACGCAGCCCACGAAATACACCGCCTCGCCGCGCCCGACTTCGAACCCTTGCAGGGCCGCAAGGTCGGCGCGAAAGATCACCCAAAGCGCCCCGACTGCTCCGATCGCCAGCGCCATAGCCATCCGCAGCGTGGTCTTTTGCCGTAACAACAGCCAGCCGAAACCGGCGGCAATGATCGGCGTCAGGGTAAACACCGCTGCCGCACTGACCGGACGGGCGGTCTTTAGCCCCTCAAACATCAGCACGAAATAGACAGCGAACAAACCGCCCAAAATCACATAGCGCCACGGCGCACGGCCTGCCTCGCGGGTGATCCCCGTTGTTGCGGCAACCGCGACTGCAATCACAACCCCCGCAATCACGAACCGTGCCGCATTCAACGCAGCAGGCGATATCATGTTCGCCGACATCGACCCCAATGAAAACGACCCCGCAACAAGGGCCGAAAACGTCAGCATCGCCAAATGCCCCTGAAGATCAGACCTCATTAAGCGGCACCCTTCGCACTGTCTTTCAGGAACTTCAAAATCGCCTGCACCTTGGGGGTTCGGTGCAAATCCACATGGCTCACCAGCCAAAGCGGCGAATCCCATTCAGACAACTGCGGATGTATCTCGACAAGGTCAGGGTTTTTCAGACCGTCCTCGTAGCCCATGAACCCGATCCCGGCACCGTTCAAAATGGCTTCGGTCAGGGCATTGGTATCCAGACAGCGAAAGGTCATCGCACTTTTCGGAACAACCGCCTGCATCCACTTAAAGAACGGTGCCCGCATCTGCATGTCATCGTGGCTGACAAACCGGTGGTTGCCATACTCCTCGACCCCGGACGGCTTGCCGAACTTCTCGATATAGCTGCGGTGCGCAAACAGCCCGACCTTTAGCGTCTTGAAGGGCTGCACAACATTGTCCGGCTGCTCTGGCACATTGCCCGCACGGATCGCGACATGGGCCTCGCCGTATTCAAGGCGGAACAAGCGTTCGCCGGTCAGAAAACGAATGGAGATATCCGGGTTCTTCTTTTGAAAGGCAACCAGCAAGGGCGTCACCCAACCCACAATCTCAAGCAGGGATGTGATCACCAACTCACCCGATACGTTCTCGCCCCGCCCTTTGATCCGGCTGGCAAGCTGGCTGAACTGGTCATTGGTCGCCTCTGCTACGCGCAACAGGTCTTCGCCTGCCTCGGTCGCTTTGTACCCGCGGGCATGGCGCTGGAACAACTTGACCGCCAGCCGCGATTCCAACGCATCAATATGACGGATCACCGTCGCATGATGCACGCCCAGAACCTCGGCAGCCCCACTGACAGTGCCCATGCGCGCCACCTGATAGGCGGTCTTGATCTCGTCCCAGTTATCCATCACGCCACCCCGTTCAATCCGGATTTATGTGCAAATTCGAACACTTCACCCGCATTTTCGCAAGTTGTGTTCGCCCGTGCAAGGCGCATTTAACAGGTGTCAATCAACTTCCTAATAAAGGACCTCCTCCCATGTCTATCTTGCGTATCGATTCATCTGCCAACACCACCGATTCCGTGACCCGCGCCCTGACGGACCGTATTGTCGCCAAACTGGGCGATAGTGATGTGACCGTCCGCGACCTTGCCCATGAACCGCTGCCACAAATCACCCAGACCTGGGCAGTCGCGCGTGTCACCCCCGAGGCCGACCGCTCCGCCGAACAGATCGAGGCGCTGGCCGAATCCGACAAACTGGTGGCCGAACTGCTGGCCGCAGATACCATCGTCATCGGTGCCCCCCTCTATAACTTCAGCGTGCCTGCATCCCTGAAAGCCTGGATTGATCTGGTCGCACGTGTGGGCGTTACATTCCGCTACACCGAAACCGGCCCCGAAGGTCTGGTCAAAGGCAAACGCGTGATCATCGCCATGGCATCGGGTGGCGTTCCCGCCGGCTCCGAGGCGGATTTCAACACCGGCTACCTGAAGGCTGTGCTTGGCTTTATGGGGATGACCGACGTTACAATCGTATCCGCCGACGCATTGGCCAAAGACCCCGAAGGCACGATCGAGCGCGCCAATAACGCCATCGACGGGCTGGCTCCGGTCGCCAAAGCAGCCTGACCAGCCAAAACGACGGGCGGGTTGACTCAAACCCGCCCCTCACTTAAACGACCCACAAATCCCGGAAGCACTATGCCTTCCGGTCTCTGGCGCGGCCAGAGATCGCCCCCCACCAGCGTGTTACGCCCGTGGGGGCATTTGTGTATTTAACGCGGGCTTCCTAGATTAGGATCATCCGCAACCGACCGAAGGGGGCCATGGCCCATGTTTGAGAACCTATCCGAACGCCTTTCCGGCGTCTTTGACCGCCTCACCAAACAAGGTGCGCTGTCCGAAGAAGACGTCAAAACCGCCCTGCGCGAAGTCCGCGTCGCCCTGCTTGAGGCAGACGTTTCCCTGCCCGTCGCCCGTGATTTCGTCAAAGCCGTCCAGGACAAGGCCACAGGTCAGGCGGTCACCAAATCGATCACCCCCGGCCAGCAGGTCGTCAAAATCGTCCATGACACCCTGATCGATGTGCTGCGCGGCGAAGGCGAACCCGGTGCGCTGAAAATCGACAATGCCCCCGCCCCGATCCTGATGGTCGGCCTGCAAGGCTCCGGTAAAACCACCACGACCGCGAAACTGGCGAAACGTCTCAAGGACCGCGACGGCAAGCGCGTGCTGATGGCATCGCTTGACGTCAACCGCCCCGCCGCGATGGAACAGCTTGCGATCCTCGGCGTGCAAATCGGCGTCGACACCCTGCCCATCGTCAAGGGCGAAAACCCCGTCCAGATCGCCAAACGCGCCAAGACCCAGGCTGCCATGGGCGGCTACGACGTCTACATGCTCGACACCGCAGGCCGCCTGTCCATCGACGAAGAACTGATGCAACAGGTCGAAGCCGTCCGTGACGTTGCAAACCCGCGCGAAACCCTGCTGGTGGTCGATGGCCTGACCGGCCAGGACGCTGTGCAAACGGCTGAAAACTTCAACGACCGCATCGGCATTTCCGGCGTCGTGCTGACGCGTATGGACGGTGACGGTCGCGGCGGTGCAGCCCTGTCCATGCGCGCGGTCACCGGCAAGCCGATCAAATTCGTCGGCCTTGGCGAAAAGATGGACGCGCTCGAAACCTTTGAACCCGAACGCATCGCGGGCCGCATCCTTGGCATGGGTGACATCGTCGCCCTCGTCGAAAAGGCGCAGGAAACCATCGAGGCCGAACAAGCCGAAAAGATGATGCGCCGCATGGCCAAGGGTCAGTTCAATATGAACGACCTGAAAATGCAGCTCGAACAGATGCTCAAGATGGGCGGCATGCAAGGCATGATGGGCATGATGCCCGGCATGGGTAAAATGGCCAAACAGGTCGAAGAAGCCGGCTTTGACGACAAGGTCCTCAAACACCAGATCGCCCTGATCCAGTCGATGACCAAAAAGGAACGCGCCAACCCCGCGCTGCTGCAAGCCAGCCGCAAGAAACGGATCGCCAAAGGTGCCGGCCTCGAAGTCTCCGAACTGAACAAACTGATGAAGATGCAGCGCCAGATGGGCGACATGATGAAAAAGATGGGCAAGATGGGCAAAGGCGGCATGCTCAAACAGGCCATGAAAGGCATGATGGGCGGCAAGGGCGGCATGGACCCGGCCGCAATGGCCCAGGGCATGGACCCAAAAGCCCTCGAAGCCGCAGCCAGACAAATGGGCGGCAAACTGCCCGGCATGGGCGGCGGCATGGGCCTGCCCGGCGGGCTGTCCGGCTTCGGGAAAAAGAAATGACCCCGATTTCGTTTTGCCAAATAAACTCCCGCCGGAGGCATCCCGCCCTCGCAACACCCACACCGCCGCGCGGGCTGGCTCACCTTGCCCCCTGCGCCAAGAATGTCGTCGCGCGCCAGCGCGCCCGCATCCTAACGAAAAAGGCCACCGTATGACCGACGCCGTGACCCGCGCTGCGGAAATCCTCAAAGGCCACCGCGCCAGCATCGACCGGCTTGATGCCATCCTCGTCTATACCTTGGGCGAGCGGTTCAAACACACCCAGGCTGTGGGGAAACTCAAAGCCGAACACGACCTTCCCCCGTCCGATCCGGATCGCGAAGCGAACCAGATTGCCCGGCTCGAAGATTTGGCGAAAGAGGCTGACCTCGATCCCGAATTTGCCAAGAAGTTTCTGAACTTCATCATCGCTGAAGTCATTCAGCACCACAAAAGCCACCAATCGTAGGGTGGGGTTCACCCCACCACGCCTAACCCTAAAGGAAACACATCATGTCCATGAAAATTCGTCTCGCCCGTGGCGGTTCCAAAAAGCGCCCTTTCTACCGCATCGTTGCTGCCGACAGCCGCATGCCACGTGATGGCCGCTTCATTGAAAAGCTGGGCACATACAACCCGTTGCTGGCCAAAGACAGCGAAGATCGCGTGACAATGAACGTCGAGCGCGTTCAGTACTGGATGAGCAAGGGCGCACAGCCAACAGACCGTGTTGCACGCATGTTGGAAGCCGCTGGCGTTACCCCAAAGACAGAGCGCAGCAACCCCAAGAAGGGTGCACCGGGCAAGAAAGCCACAGCGCGCGTCGAAGAGAAAGCCGCCAAGGCAGCCGCCGCAGCAGAAGCCGCAGCAGCACCGGCCGAAGCACCTGCCGCAGACGAAGCAGCAGCAGAATAATCAAACGGTTTCCCGGCGCGGTTTTCGCTGCGCCGGGATCCAACAGGTATATTTGACAGTCAGCATTCCTTTGCCAATCCTGCCGGTCCGATGTACTTTACCATCATTCCATTACCGACCGCGTCCTGACGTTGTCCCCGACCCGAAAGCCGATCATGTTCCGATTGCTGCGTCTCGTTCTTGTTCTTGGCATAGGTATCGCCATTGGCATCTGGTTTGAACGCATGTTGATGAAAAGCGAATGCACGGCCGGCGAAGGCCAATGGACCGGCACAATCTGTCTGGATTCGGAGTTACTGCAATGAGCGAAAAAGTATCAGTCGGTGCGATTGCCGGATCTTACGGTGTACGCGGCGAATTGCGCATCAAAAGCTATTGCGCGGTTCCCGAAGACATCGAAAACTACAGCCCCCTGACATCCGAAGACGGCAAACGCAGCTTTGCAATCGCCCTCGTGCGCCCGATCAAGAACGGCTTTGTTGCCCGCATCACCGATGTCACCTCCAAGGAGGAAGCGGACGCCTTGCGCGGCACCGTGCTTTATGCGGACCGCGACCAGCTGCCCTCGTTGCCCGATGATGAATTCTATCACGCCGATCTGATCGGGCTTGAGGTGTTCGACACCGGCGGCACCTTGATCGGCAAGGTCAAAACCGTCCAGAACCACGGCGCGGATGATCTGCTGGAAACGCAGCTCGCGGGTACTTCGGCCACTGTGTTCCTGCCGTTCACCAAGGCGGCGGTGCCGACGGTCGATCTCGCCTCCGGTCGGATCATCGCCGATCCCCCCGACGGGATACTCCCCGATGCCAAGGCTGACTAACCGTTCTGAATGTTTCTGCCCGATACGGGCCTATCGCGCGTGACGCAGGTCATCATACATCCGGGGTTTCACAAAACCGGCACCTCCACCTTGCAAGCCTCCCTCAGGGCGAACCGCGACACCCTTGCCCCGGATATCCGGATTTTTCTGGATCAGGATATTCCCGGCCTGTCGGGTGCCGCCAAGGGCTATTCCGCCAGCCGCACTGACCTTGATCTGGGCCTGGTCCTCTACGAGGCCGCCTTGATCGCCGAACAGATCAATCCGGCCCCCCGCACACTCATCCTCAGCTCGGAAAGCCTGTGTGGCTATATCCCCGGCCGCAATGGCGTGCAGGATTACCGCGCAGCCCCCGATCTGCTGACAGCAATTTGCACCGCATTTGCGCAAACGCGCCCCGACGCAAAACTGACCTTCCTCTTTTCGACGCGCAGCCCTGAAGATTGGCTGGAAAGTTGTTATGCCCAACATCTGCGCGCCTCTCGTATGAAGCTGGACAAACAGGATTATGTCGAAACGTTCAGACCCTCTTCAAACCTGACCCAAGTGGTCACGGACTGCACTGCCGCGCTGCCTTTGGCGTGTATTGCCAGCATCCGGCTTGAGGACTGCGCAAAAACCAGACTGGGTATGCTGGACAGCCTGCTGGATCTGGCAGACTATCCCGACAGCAAACGCAGCGCCTTGTCGCCAGCACCCGTCACAAACAGGGCACCCTCGCCCGCGCAACTTTCGGCGTTGCTTGACATCAACCGCTCGGGCCTGAGCGATCAGGACGCCTGCGCCGCACGTCTGAAACTGAACAGGGAAATCGTCTGATGCCGCGCCGGATTATCCTGCACACCGGATTTCACAAAACCGGCACGACCAGCCTGACCTCAACCTTGCGCGCCAACCGTGCGGCGCTCAAGCGGCATGTTGCCCTGCGCCTGCCCCCTCAAATGCGCGAGCTGATCAGCGCCACGCGCGGTTATTCGACATGGCGCGACCCGCTGACCCTGATCAAGGCCGAAACCCGGTTTCACGCCTTGCTGGAGGATTTACCCGCAATGCCCCGCCGCAGCTTGATCATTACGTCCGAAGAACTGGGCGGCCACCTGCCCGGCCGTGGCGATCTGATGGATTACAGTGCCATGCCGATCATCCTGTACAGTTTCTGGACCATCGCAAAAGCCAAGTTTCCCGCAGCGGACATCCAGATTTACCTGTCCACCCGCAAGCCCGCAGACTGGCTGGTCTCGGCCTATTGGCAGCATGTGAAATCATCCTCCATGACGCTGGACCTTGAGGCGTTTGTCGAAAAGTACCACGCTGCCGGCGATCTGGACTTCATGGTTAATGAAATCGCCAGCCGCGTCCCCTGCCCGACCCATCACTGCGCCATCGAAGACAGCAAGCACCGTCCGCTTGGCCCCGCCGACCCGCTGCTTGATCTGTGCGACATCCCCCAAGACCTGCGCGACAGCCTGCAGCCCGCGCCTGCCCAGAATATCCGGCCCGACATGGAAACCTTGTTGGCCTTGCTCGACGTCAACAGAACTGTCAAAGACCCCGAAAACCGCATGGCCACCAAAAAGGCCATTCTGGAAAAGGCCAATGTGACATGACAACACCGCCGGACAAGACGACCGACCCCGATCGCCCCAGGCAGGCCCGTTCCCACGGTCGCCAATCGGTACGCCCGACACTGAAACCACGCGAATTGATGCAGGACACGCCCGACTATGCCGGCGTCTGGCGGGCTGAAATCGTGACCTTGTTTCCCGAACTCTTTCCCGGTGTGCTGGGGGCCAGCCTGACGGGCCGCGCCCTGCAAGAAGGCAAATGGCAGCTGCGCACCCACGATCTGCGCGACTATGGCATCGGCAAACACCGCAATGTCGATGATACGCCCGCAGGCGGCGGTGCCGGCATGGTCATGCGCGCCGATGTGGTTGGCCCCGCAATCGAAGCGGCGATGGCCGGGGCCGCAGGGCGTTGGCCGATCCTGTACATGTCGCCGCGCGGACGGCGTTTTGATCAGGCGATGGCCGCCGATCTTGCCACCTGTTCAGGCGTGACCATGCTGTGCGGCCGGTTCGAGGGCGTCGACGAACGTGTGATCGAACATTACGGCATTACCGAAGTGTCCTTGGGTGATTTTGTGATGACCGGTGGTGAACTCGCCGCGCAGGCGATGATCGACGCCACCGTGCGCCTGCTGCCCGGCGTGCTGGGAAATGCCGATAGCACGGTCGAGGAAAGCCACTCCTCCGGCCTGCTGGAACACCCGCAATACACCCGCCCCGCCGAATGGAAGGGCCGCGAGATACCGCCCGTCCTGATGTCGGGCAACCACGGCGAAATCGCCAAATGGCGGCTTGCCCAAGGCGAGCTGCTGACACAGCAGCGCCGCCCTGATATGTGGGCAAAATACACGCCAAAACCAAAAGGCAAATCATGACAGACCTGACCCGCACCCTTGACCACGCCCGCATTGACGAACTTCCGAACCCCTATTTCGGCAAGGTGCGTGATTGCTATGATCTGCCAGACGGTCGCCGCATCCTGATTTCCTCCGACCGGATATCGGCATTCGACCGCATCCTGACGGCGATCCCGTTCAAGGGTCAGGTTCTGACCCAAACCGCACGGTTCTGGTTTGATCGCACCGCCGACATCTGCCCCAACCATGTGTTGGAATATCCCGACCCCAACGTGGTGATCGGCAAACGCCTGACCATCCTGCCGGTCGAAATTGTCGTGCGTGGCTATCTTGCGGGTTCCACCGGCACATCCGTTCTGACGCTCTACAAAAAGGGCGAACGCCAGATGTACGGCCACAGCTTCCCCGATGGTCTGCGCGACAACCAGGCGCTGCCCCACCCGATCATCACCCCCACCTCCAAAGAATTCGACGGCGGCCATGACGCCCCGCTGACCGAGACCGAAATCGTTGAACAGGGCCTGCTGACCCAGGCGCAATGGGACCAGATCAGCGATATCGCGCTGCGCCTGTTTGCCCGCGGTCAGGAAATGGCAGCCAAGAATGGTCTGATCCTGGTCGATACCAAATATGAATTCGGCACCGATGCAGACGGGAATATCCTGCTGGCCGATGAGATTCACACCCCCGACAGCTCGCGGTTCTGGTTGGCGGACGGCTATCAGGCGGCACTGGAAAACGGCACCCGCCCCCCGTCTTTTGACAAGGACGTGATCCGGTCCTGGGTCGATGCCCGCTGCGATCCCTACAAGGATGACATTCCCGAAATTCCGGCAGAACTGATCGCGGCGACGTCTCAGGTTTATATCGACGCCTATGAGGCGATCACCGGCCAGAAGTTTGTGCCCAACATGGATGGCGACACCGTATTGGACCGCGTACGCAGCAATCTGGCCCCGTATTTCACCACCTGAAAGGCGACGACGTTAGGCGGTGATACCCTCTTGATCCAGCGGGGCATCCGACCTATACGACGCCTAAGTCTGGAATCGCTTTCGCGGCTCCAGCCTTTTCTGCTTTCGCAGAAATCCAACGCAAAGATGATGCTATCTTCGATGGGCTGCCACGGCAGGCCCGCCAGACAGACCGAAGCTATGGGATCGCGCAAAACTTCGTGGACTAACCGCGAGCATTCATAGGAGACGATCAGATGAACCTGATTGCACAGATCGAGGCGGAACAAATCGCCGAACTGGGTAAAGTGATCCCAGATTTCCGCGCCGGAGACACCATCCGCGTGGGCTTTAAAGTGACCGAAGGTACACGTACCCGCGTTCAGAACTACGAAGGCGTCTGCATTGCACGCAACAACGGCCACGGCATTGCCGGTTCGTTCACCGTGCGCAAGATTTCCTTTGGTGAAGGCGTAGAGCGCGTATTCCCGCTGCACTCCACCAACATCGACAGCATCGAAGTCGTCCGTCGTGGTCGCGTTCGTCGCGCCAAGCTGTACTACTTGCGCAGCCGTCGTGGTAAATCGGCACGGATCGTCGAGAACGCCCATTACAAGCCAAAATCTGGCGCGAACGCGTAAGGAGAGCTGTCATGAAAGCCGATACACACCCCGAATACCACACGATCAACGTCAAAATGACCGACGGTACGATCTTGGAAATGAAATCGACCTACGGCAAAGAAGGCGACCAGCTTTCGTTGGATATTGACCCCTCCGTGCACCCTGCATGGAACGGCGGCACATCCCGTTTGATGGACACCGGCGGCCGCGTGTCCAAGTTCAAGAACAAATATGCAGGTCTGGGCTTCTAAACCCTTCTGCTTTTGTCGAACAAATGATGGCGTGTCCTTTTCGGGCGCGCCATTTTTCATTTCTCCGCCCCTATTTTAAGATGTCATTTTCCGGTCAGCGACACCGCCCAAGGCGGTAAATTCCGCCCGCCCCCGCAACGCTCAAATATTTCAGGAACCATTCGATATCTGTTTAGGTTTTGGAAAGACATTCGCGTCACCTTTGCTTTTGTCTTCCTCAGAAAGGTTCCCTGATGACCACGTCTTGCCTCTCCCTTCGCGCTGATCCGGTGGGCACCCCGGCCCCGCGACACGCCCAAACCCCGCGCGGCCCGTCTGGGGAATTGAACCGGCCCGATGCGGATCAAAACAGCCTGTGGTCGCAAGACCTGACAGCGGCCCGAAACCTGCTGAACCAACGCCAATACGCGCAAGCGCTGGTTCTGGCCGGGGCCTTGCAACGGCTTCATGGCGACAGGAATGAACTCTGCGATGTGATCTCGGCCTGCCGCAGCCAACTTGAACTACAGGACTGACGGCTCTCGCATCGTGCCAAAGGGAAACAGGCGGGAACGCCAGCAGTCGGATTGCAAATCGCAACACGTGGAAAAAATGCGTGCAACACCCTGATACAATAACCACAATCTGGACGCGCAAGTGCTTCCAAATGCGCCATATCTACCATATGGTTTACGGCAATGTGGCCCCGGCAAAGTCGGGGAGTAAAAGGGACAGCTTGCAATGGCGCATATTATCGTCGTCGGAAATGAAAAAGGCGGAGCGGGCAAATCGACCGTTTCAATGCATGTCGCGACCGCCCTTGCGCGGATGGGCCACAAGACCAGCGTCTTGGACCTGGACCTGCGCCAGCGCACCTTCGGGCGCTTCGTTGATAACCGCAAATCCTTTCTTGCGTCGGCTGAACTTGATCTGCCTTCCCCCGTCATGCACGAGCTGCCCGAAGTCGAAGCAGACGCCCTCAAGCCCGGTGAAAACATTTACGATCACCGCCTGAGCGCCGCGATTGCCGAACTTGAACCAGTGAGCGATTTCATCCTGATCGACTGCCCCGGCTCGCACACACGGCTGAGCCAAGTTGCACATTCGCTGGCCGATACGCTGATCACGCCGCTGAACGACAGCTTTATCGACTTTGACCTGCTGGCCCATACCGACGCCAGCGGCGACAAGATCACCGGCCCGTCGGTCTATTCCGAAATGGTCTGGAACGCGCGGCAACTGCGTGCCCAAGCCGGGCTTGACCCGATTGACTGGATCGTCGTGCGCAACCGCATGGGCGCGCAGCGCATGGTCAACAAAGACAAGATGGAACGCGCCATCCTCAACCTGAGCAAACGCATCGGATTCCGCATCGCGCCCGGCTTTAACGAGCGTGTGATTTTCCGTGAATTGTTCCCGCGCGGGCTGACCCTGCTGGACCTCAAGGACATTGGCGTCAAACAGTTGAACATCTCGAACGTGGCAGCCCGTCAGGAACTGCGCGACCTGATGAAGGCGCTGAAATTGCCGGGCGTTGAAATCAACTTCTGATCCGTTTCCGGCGGGTCAGGGCGATCATGTTCGACGCGAATAGCGCCGCAATGACCACTGACCCGCCGACCAGCGCATAGCGGCCCGGGTCTTCGCCCACCACAGCCCAGACCAGCAGCGGTGCAAGCACCGATTCCAGCAACACCAGCAACCCGACCTCGGCCGAGGTGATGTAGCGCGGACCAAGCGCAAGAAACATCGAGCTGAACATGATGAACACACCGTGGGTTAGCACCAGCGGTGCCTGATCAACCGGCATAGCCAGTGGATGCGCAAAAGGCGCGATCAACGCGGCACCGATCAGATAGGCCAACCCCACCCCCGGCACCATCGAAATGGCCTTTGCGTGGCGCGCCGCTGTCAGACCCGCCGCAAACAAGGCGGACACCGCCAGCGCAAGCAAATCCCCGACAAGGCTCGCATGGGCCGTTTCCCCCGATCCGTAGGCAATGATCGCGATGCCGACCATGACAACAGCAATGGTGATCAACATGCGCCGGCTGATCGGTTCGGCCAGAAATATCCGGCTATAGACCGTGGCGAAGATAGGTAACGACGCAAGAATAAACACCACATTGGCAACCGACGTCAGACTGACCGCCAGCACAAACAAGACCCCGCTTGCCCCGGTGCCGACCATATATACCAAACCGTAACGGCCAGTTTTCAGCACCGCCCGAAACGGCCCCGTTCCTTTGGTCAGCAAAATCCAACAGCAAATCAAACCGCCCGCCAGTGCCAGCCGCCAAAAGGCGATCGTCAACGGGGCCGCATCGATCAGCCGCACAAACAGCGAATCCGGCACCACACACAGGATGCCGATCAGGGTAATCAAAAGGCCGCGGGCTTGATCATTCATCCGCTATCGGTGACGCCAAGCACGGCTCAAGTAAAGCCCGCAGGACGTTTGCCCGACAGTTTCACCAACATCTTTTTCAGCGCTGCCCGTTCCGCCTCGTTCAAATCTGCGGTCAAATCCCAGTCATACCGCTGGGCAACCTGATGCAGATCGTCATAAGCCGCCTGCCCCTGTGCCGTCAGAGCCAGATGTTCGACCCTGCGGTCGGCATCATCGCGCGCGCGCGTCACAAACCGGCGCTCGGTCAGTTTTTGCACCGCGCGGCTGATCTTGGTCTTGTGCATATTGGCACGCGCGCCGATCTCGCTTGCGGTCATGCGCCCGTACAACCCCAGATGGAACAGCACCCGCCATTCAGTCCTCAGCATCCCGTAGCGGTCTTTATAGATTTGCTGGAACTCCAGACTGCTTGCCTCGGCTGCCTGGTTCAACAGATAGGGCAGGAACTGATTTAACTGGAAATTGTCGTCAGGCATGTAAACGGACCGCTTGTTAGTTACAAAAACAACTATTACAAACGCAACATATTTTGCAAGGGAGGCTTTCGTGAACCGCCAAGTAACCCCATCAGACCTGACATCCGCCACCAGCCCGATGGGAACAACCATCGGCTACATGCCCGGTTTCGGTAATGATTTTGAGACCGAAGCCCTGCCCGGTGCCCTGCCCCAAGGCATGAACAGCCCGCAAAAATGCAATTACGGTCTGTATGGCGAACAACTGTCAGGCACCGCGTTCACCGCCCCCAGCCACCAGAACGAACGCACATGGTGCTACCGCATCCGGCCTTCGGTAAAGCATTCACACCGTTACGAAAAAATCGACCTACCCTATTGGAAATCCGCGCCGCATATCCCGCAGGATGTGACCAGCCTTGGCCAGTATCGCTGGGATCCGGTGCCGCATTCGACCGAGAAACTTACATGGCTGACCGGCATGCGCACCATGACCACCGCAGGTGATGTGAACACCCAGGTCGGCATGGCCAGCCACATCTATCTGGTCACCGACAGCATGGTCGACGCGTATTTTTACTCCGCTGACAGTGAATTGCTGATTGTCCCGCAGGAAGGCCGTTTGCGCTTTTGCACCGAACTGGGCGTGATCGACCTTGAACCAAAGGAAATCGCGATCATCCCGCGCGGTCTGGTCTACCGCGTCGAAGTGATCGAAGGCCCGGCGCGCGGCTTTGTCTGCGAAAACTACGGTCAGAAATTCGAACTGCCCGGTCGCGGCCCCATCGGTGCGAATTGCATGGCCAACCGCCGGGATTTCAAGACCCCCGTCGCCGCTTTCGAAGACCGCGACGCACCCTCAACCGTCACCATCAAATGGTGCGGCCAGTTCCACGAAACCAAGATCGGCCATTCACCTTTGGACGTCGTCGCGTGGCATGGCAATTACGCACCCGTGAAATACGACCTGCGCACCTATTGTCCCGTCGGCGCGGTGCTGTTCGACCATCCCGACCCGTCGATCTTTACCGTGCTGACCGCAGCGTCCGGCGTCGAAGGCACCGCAAACATCGACTTTGTCCTGTTTCGCGAACGCTGGATGGTCGCCGAAGACACTTTCCGCCCCCCATGGTACCATAAAAACGTGATGTCCGAAATGATGGGCAACATCTATGGCCAATACGATGCCAAACCCAAAGGGTTCATCCCCGGCGGCCTGTCCCTGCACAACATGATGCTGCCCCACGGCCCCGACAAAAATGCCTTCGAAGGTGCGTCCAACGCGGACCTGAAAGCGGAAAAGCTCGACAACACCATGTCTTTCATGTTCGAAACGCGGTTCCCGCAACACCTGACCGAATTCGCAGCGAAAGAGGCCCCTTTGCAGGATGACTACATCGACTGCTGGGACAACCTCGAGAAAAAGTTCGACGGCACACCGGGCAAGAAATAATCGCTGACGCACAGACTGCGCAGGCACAAGAATTCAAGGACTGACCATGACCCTACTCACTTCATGGGTGGAAAGCGCGAACAGCGCCGACACCGATTTCCCTCTCAACAACCTGCCCTACGGCGTGTTCTCGACCGACAGCCTTGAGCCACGTTGCGGAGTGGCCATTGGTGACATGGTGCTGGATATGGCAGCCCTCGAGGCCGAAGATCTGGTTTTGCTGCATTTCGATCCGGTCTTTGACGTCCCCTACTGGAACGACGTGATGGACCTTGGCCCTAAAGCATGGGCGACCCTGCGCGCGCGCTTGATCGAACTGCTGTCCTCCGGCAGCGCAGATCAGGCCAAAGTCGCACCGCATCTTGTGCCGATGTCCGACATCCGCCTGCACATGCCGCTGGTGGTCTCGGAATACACCGATTTCTACGCAGGCCGCCACCACGCCACCAATGTAGGCACCATGTTTCGCGGTGCCGAAAACGCGTTGCCACCGAACTGGCTGCACATTCCCATCGGCTATAACGGCCGCGCCTCGACCGTGGTTGTTTCGGGCACCGATATCCGCCGCCCCAACGGGCAGCTAAAGGCCCCTGACGCCGATGCGCCGAGCTTTGGTCCCTGCAAGCGCCTTGATATCGAACTCGAGATGGGGGCCATCGTCGGCACCTCTACCGAAATGGGCGATACCATCAGCGTCGCGGAAGCCGATGAAATGATCTTTGGCTATGTCCTGCTCAACGATTGGTCCGCGCGCGACATTCAAGCGTGGGAATACCAGCCGCTCGGCCCGTTCCAGGCCAAAGCGTTTGCCACCTCCATCTCTCCCTGGATCGTGACAACCGCAGCGCTTGAACCCTTCCGCACCTCGACGCCCGAGCGGGAAAAGGAACTCCTCCCCTATCTGCAAGAACCAAAACCGATGCTCTATGACATCGACCTGTCGGTGCTGATCCAGCCCCAGGGTGGCACGCAGGAAGTCCTCGCGTGGACCAATTACAATACGATGTATTACTCTGCTCCCCAGCAACTGGCCCACCACGCATCTTCGGGCTGTTCGATGAACGCGGGCGATCTGCTCGGCTCCGGCACCATCTCCGGCCCCGAGAAAAACGAACGCGGCAGCCTGCTGGAACTCAGCTGGGGCGGCAAGGAACCGATCACCCTGTCCGATGGCACCACCCGCAGCTTTGTCGAGGACGGCGACACCATGATCCTCACCGGCCACGCCCAGGGTGACGGCTACCGCATCGGGTTCGGGGCCTGCTCCGGCACGATCCTCCCCGCGAAAACCCTCTCCTGACCCCGCTTCATTTTGCCAGATAAACTCCCGCCGGAGGCATCCCAGATCGCCCCGCGCACCGACGTTCAAAAAGGAACACCAATGTCCAAGAAATTCGCCTCCCAAGGGGATATGACCGAAAAGAAAATCTCCTTCACCGAAGTGGGCCAAGACCTCTGGGCCTTCACCGCCGAAGGCGACCCGAACTCCGGCGTGATCATCGGCGATGACAGCGTCATGATCATCGAGGCCCAAGCTACCCCACGCCTTGCCAACAAGGTCATCGAAAAAGTCCGCGAAGTCACCGACAAGCCCATCAGCCATGTCGTGCTGACCCACTACCACGCCGTGCGCGTCCTCGGGGCCTCGGCTTTCAACGCAGACCAGATCATCATGTCCGAAATGGCACGTGGCATGGTCAATGAACGCGGGCAGGAAGACTGGGACAGCGAATTCCAACGCTTCCCCCGCCTGTTCGAGGGCCATGAATCCATCCCCGGCCTGACCTACCCCACCACCACCTTCAACGACCGCATGACCGTCTACCTTGGCAACCGCCGCGTTGACCTGATGCACTTGGGTCGCGCCCACACCGCTGGCGATATCGTGGTTCATGTCCCCGATGAAAACGTCATGTTTACCGGTGACATCGTCGAATATCACTCTGCCTGCTACTGCGGCGACGGCTATTTCGCCGATTGGGGCAATACGCTGGACGCGATCAAAGCCTATGATGTCTCGGCCATCGCGCCGGGTCGTGGTGACGCGCTGGTCGGTGCCGACATGGTCAACGCCGCCATCGAAAACACCCGCGACTTTGTCGAAAGCACCTACCGCCCCGCCGCCCGCGTCGCAGCGCGCAACGGCACGCTAAAAGACGCATGGGATGCCGTACGCGCCGAATGTGACCCGAAATTCGCCGATTACGCGATCTACGAACATTGCCTGCCCTTCAACGTCGCCCGCGCCTATGACGAAGCCCGCGGCATCAGCCACCCCCGCATCTGGACCGACAAGCGCGACATCGAAATGTGGGAACAACTGCAAAGCTGATCGGAACAGACAATGGCCTACGACTACGCCCCTTTCCCCTACACGCCACCCCCCGGCCTGACACAGCCCGAACCACGGCACCGCGTCGTCATCGTGGGCGCAGGCCCCATTGGGCTGGCCATGGCGATCGATCTGGCACAACAGGGAATCGCCTCCGTTGTGCTGGACGATAACAATGTGGTGTCGGTGGGGTCGCGCGCGATCTGCTGGGCGAAACGGACGCTCGAAATCTTTGACCGTCTTGGCGTTGGCGAACGGATGCTGGCCAAAGGCGTGACATGGAAAGTGGGCCGCAATTTCCACCACAACGAACAAGTCTACGCCTTTGATCTGCTGCCCGAACCGGGCCATAAATACCCCGCCTTCATCAACTTGCAGCAATATTATGTCGAACAATACCTCGCCGAACGCGCGCAAGACTTCCCCGACCTGATCGACCTGCGTTTCCTCAACAAGGTCACAGACCACGCCGATCACGGCGACCACGTCACCCTCGACATCACCACCCCCGACGGCAACTACACGCTCGAGGCTGACTACTACCTCGCCTGCGACGGCGCAGGATCGGCAACACGCACCCGCATGGACCTGCCGTTCAAGGGCCAAACCTTCGAGGAACATTTCCTGATCGTTGACGTGGAAATGGAAACCTCGCCCTTCGGCAACCACGACACGCCCGAACGGTGGTTCTGGTTCAATCCGCCTTTCCACAACGGCCAATCCGCGCTGTTGCACAAACAGCCCGACAATATCTACCGCATCGACCTGCAACTCGGCCCCGACACCGACCCGCAGATAGAAGCGACCGAAGCCAAAGTCATCCCCCGCATCAAGGCCATCGTTGGCGACACCCCCTTCCGCCTCGACTGGATGAGCGTCTATAAATTCCGCTGCGCCAAACTGGACCGCTTCGTGCATAACCGCGTGATCTTTGTCGGCGACAGCGCCCATGTGGTCAGCCCCTTTGGCGCGCGTGGCGGCAACGGTGGCATTCAGGATCTGGACAATCTGGGCTGGAAACTCGCCGCTGTATTGCAAGGCAAGGCCGCGCAATCGCTGCTCGAGACCTATAACACCGAACGGGTGCACGGCTCTGCCGAAAACATCCTGAACTCGTCGCGCGCGACGAATTTCATGACCCCCAAATCCCCGATCGAAGCCCTCTTTCGCGATCAGGTGCTCGACCTCGCCGCCGATCACCCCTTTGCCCGCAAACTGATCAACTCCGGCAGGCTGTCCCAACCCTGTACCCTTGCCGAATCCCCGCTGCAAACCCCGGGGGATGCCCCGGTTCCACCCGGCACACCGCTGCTCGACGCCCCGATCCTGGACGCGCAGGGCCCGGCCTGGCTGTTGTCCAAAGCACAGGGCAGCTTCACCCTTTTGACCGCTGGCCCGGCATATCTTCCCGATATTGCAGGCATCGCACGGATCGGCATCAACCAATCCAACGACTACCCCTGCTACCGCTCCGAAGACGGGCATGTCGAAACCCGCTATGGCACAGATAAAATCTACCTTCTGCGCCCCGACGGCCATGTCTGCGCGGTGTTCGACACCCCAGACCCAACCGCAATCATCGCGGCCCGCGACCGCGCTCTGGGAGCAACATTATGATCCTCGATGACAAGCTCGGCCGCGATGCAGACGCCTTCTACAACGCGCTCATGGATACCCATGAAGGCCTCGATGAAACCGAAAGCCACGCGCTGAACGCGCGACTGGTGCTGATTTTCGCGAATGAAATCGGTGATCTGGACAGGCTCAAAACCCTGTTGACCACAGCACGGCAAAACACGACATCCTGACTTCTCTGGCTCTCAAATATCCCCGCCGGAGGCACGCATCTGCCTCTGGCAGATGCAAAATATCGTGCAGCGCGCCAGCGCTTCCTTAGGCTTCCCCACAACGTCACCGATGAAACCCCCGAAACCCCGGCTTTGCCCATCGCGGTGCTGATTTCGGGTCATCCACGCCCGCTTTCCGTAACGTCAACCGAAATTACCACGGCCTCTCCCCCTATTTCCAAAGGTTCGCCCGGTTTTGGGCCCGCTCCAGCCTTGACGCATGGAACCTCAAAGTTGACACTCGACCGGCCAAGCTTAGTTTCTATCAAGCAACGAGCGCAGATCAACTGCATCACCATCCTTTGGGCTTCGACCTTTTGGGTATCGAAAGTGGCGAACGGCAAAAGACGTGGCCACATCAACAGAGAGGAAGATCATGAGTTTTTTGACCCGTACTGGTAAACCCCTGCCACAAGCCATTCTGAACTCTGCCGAGGCAGCCAAGACAGACCCGGTAAACCGCCGCGAATTTCTGGCGCTGGCAAGCGCGTTTGGAGCAACCACTGCCACCGCCTATGCGATGATTGGCCTGCCCACACTGGCAAGCGCTGCCGCCCACAAGGAAGGTGGTACCGTGCGGATGCAAATGGAAGTGCGCGCCCTCAAAGACCCCCGCACCTATGACTGGTCCCAGATCGCGAACTTCTCGCGCGGCTGGCTGGAATATCTCGCCATCTGGGAAAACGACGGTACATTCACCCCCGCCCTGCTGGAAAGCTGGGAAATCAACGATGATGCCACTGAATATACACTGCATGTCCGCAAGGGTGTGACGTGGAACAATGGCACCGCCTTTACGTCTGCCGACGTTGTGCGCAACATCGAAGGATGGTGTGACAAATCCGTCGAAGGCAACTCGATGGCCGGCCGGTTTGCGACACTGGTAGACGAGGCCACAGGCAAAGCAATCGAAGGTGCGATCGTTGCGGTGGACGATCACACGGTCAAGCTGATGCTGCCACGTCCCGACATCACCTTGATCCCGGGTATGGCCGACTATCCTGCCGCAATCGTCCCCGAAGGGTTCGACGCGGAAACGATGCTGGATAATCCCGTTGGCACAGGTGCCTACCTGCCTGAATCCCTCGAGGTCGGGGTCAAAAGTGTCTTGGTCAAGAACGCCGACCACACATGGTGGGGCACCGAAGTCTATGGCGGCCCCTACATCGACCGGTTGGAATACGTCGATTACGGCACAGACCCTTCCGCCTTTGTTGCGGCGGCCGAGGCCGACGAGATCGACGCGACCTATTCGATCGAGGGTGAATTCATCGACGTGTTCAGCACGCTGGACGGCTGGAACGAAAACGAAATCGCCACGGCTGCGACCATCGTCGTGCGTCCCAACCAGCTGGCCGAAGTTGACGGCAAAATGCCTTATGCCGACAAACGTGTGCGTCAGGCGATTGCGATGGCCGTTGATAACGCTGTCCTGCTCGAACTTGGCTATGCCGGGCGCGGTCTGGTTGCGGAAAACCACCATGTCGGCCCCATGCACCCTGAATACGCAGAACTTCCCCCACGCAAGGTCGATCCTGCCGCCGCCAAGGCGCTGATGGACGAGGCAGGCATGGCCGATTTCGAACACGAGCTGTTTTCGATCGACGATGCGTGGCGCAAGGACACCACCGATGCGGTTGCCGCACAGCTGCGCGATGCAGGGATCAAGGTAAAGCGGACGATCCTGCCCGGTTCCACCTTCTGGAACGACTGGACGAAATACCCGTTCTCCTCGACCAACTGGAATGCGCGGCCCTTGGGTGTGCAAATCTGGGCGCTGGCCTATCGTTCGGGTGAAGCATGGAATGAATTCGGTTGGTCCAACCCCGAATTCGACGCCTTGCTGACCAAAGCTTTGTCCGTGGCCGACGTCGAAGAACGCCGCAAGCTGATGGCCGAAGGCGAAGCGATGATCCAGAGCGAAGGCGTGACGATCCAGCCGTATTGGCGTTCGCTGTACAACCACACCAAAGACGGTCTGGTTGGCGCAGGTCACCACATCGGGTTTGAATACCACCCGGCACGTATGGCGTGGACCATGTAAACCGACCGACATAATTTTGGGAAAGGGGCCGCGATTTCGTGGCCCTTTTTTGGTGTCGGGCTTCCTGTCAGGCCGCGAAAATCCGGGGCAGACAAGGGGACGCGCCCCATAGGCCTATGTCGATACGCTCCAGCGCCTTTAGCCTTTGCACAAGCGCGGTGTATCCAATCGCGCGCGCGCGCGCCGTGATCTGCGGCAGGCCCAGTTTGTAAAACGCCAACTGGTCCAGTTCTTCCAGCGACACGCCTTCCTGTAGCAATGAACTTGCCGCATTGATAACGCCGAGTATCAGCGCCCCGGCGGCGTCTTGAGGGGAAATATCAAGCTCCGCGATCCGGGCAAAGCGGGCTTCCTCGACGATCATGTCTTCCATCAGCGGGTCGATTACGGCCCCGCCCCCGCCCGGGTAGCGATACCACCCCACGCCGATCGACCGCCCCAAGCGGCCCTCGCGGACCATGCGGTCGGCCACCAACAGATCGGTGCCTGCCATCCTGCGACGGGCAAAGGCGACTTCAAGGCCGATATGATCCTGCGCCTTTAAAAGCCCCTCGGTAAAGCCCGCGTCCTCCAACGCTTCGTCCAGCTCCCACGGGGTTACCCCGACAAGCAACAGCCGATCCACCAAAGCAAGTGCGGCGTCCTGCAACACCGTTCCGGCGAAGGCATGCCCGGTGCTTTGCAGGACTGGAACACCCAGCAGCTTGGCAAAGGCAACAGCTTCGGCTTGCCGGTCGGCAGAGGCGCTTCCCAAATCGATTTCGACCAGTCGCGGGTCAAATAGGTCCATCGCAACGCTACGGGTTTGATCTGGAACGGCAGCCAATTCATGGGGCCCGTCAAGCACCACAACCAACGCCCCCTTTGGCGCTTTGGATGCATCAACCGACCGGCACAAAAACACGCTGCATGACGGGTCCACGATTGTTGTCACGGGAACTGTCGCGTCAGCAAGCCGCCGGCCCAAAATCTCGCGCACACGGGTCGCATCGTCGGGGTCTTGTTCAACCACCGTTGTCTTGACCCCCGCCTTGCACAACGCCTGAATCAAATCCGCGCTGGCGCTGCCAAGGCCGTACAAAACCACATGGCTTTCAGACGATGCCGTCACCCGTCGTGCACGTCCAGAAAATGGCGCTTTTCGATGATACGCAGCAGGTCTTTCAACGAGGTTTTGACCGGACGGTTGGATGTATTGATCTGCGCATCCGCGCGCTCGTACAGCGGGGTGCGCGTGTCCAACAAGTTCTTGAGCTGGGTCATCGCGATCGGGTTGCCTTCCATCGGGCGCACATCCCCTTGTGCACGTACCCGCTGCATATATTCCGCCGGGCTGGTGTGGACCCAGATGGTATGAAACCGCTGCAAAAGCCGGGCATAGGTCGCGCTTTCGGCGACGATCCCGCCTGCGACCGCAAGGATCATCCGGTCATGCTTGGCACCCACGCGGTCCAGCGCCTCGGCTTCCAGCTCGCGATATCCTTCCTGCCCGTACAGCGCCATCACTTCGGCGATGGGCATGTCGGACGCGGATTCGATTTCCTTGTTCAACTCGACGAACGGCAGGCCAAGCGCCTCGCCTGCCTGCTTTCCAAGCGTTGATTTTCCAGCGCCACGCAGACCGATCAGACAAATCCGCCCTGCCCGCAAGGCGGCGGGGCTTTGGGTCGACAGCAGCGCACGGACCTGTTGCTGCACATCGGCGCTGGCTTTGCTGAACAATTGCGCGACCCGCTCGACGTCACGATCAAGCGGAACAGTCTCGGCCAGCAATGTCTCGACCTTGAGGTCCAGCGCCGCTGCAACCCGCTGCAACAGAATGACGGATATATTGCCTTCGCCCGCCTCAAGCTGGGCAAGATAGCGCGGCGACACGCCTGACATCTCGGACAGAACGCGCCTTGGCAATCCTCTGGATTTACGCGCATCACGCACCCGCGCCGCAAGCCGCTGAATTAATGCGTCACCGGGGTTTGCCGGAAGAACCGTGTCGGACATAGGCATCCCTTAATGAACAATAATGCAAGATTAGACCGTCAACCCAACGGATCAACCAAAATCTGCAAAAAAGTGCATCAGGCGTCGCGGATCAACGGCTCAACCACTTTGCGAATACGGTCGGGGGCGGGCATGCTTTTAAACACATCTGCTTGGGTGAACACGCAGGTGAAACTGCCCGTGAAACACAGCACCTCGTGTTGATAGGCTTTCATCCCGAAGGTGATCGACTTTTCGCCCAGCCGCGTCGGATAGGTCTCGCACATCAAACGGTGGCGCGGGGTGACGGGGCTGCGGAAATCCATCGACAGGTTCACGAAGGGCGTGCCCATGTTGCGGTCGATTTCCATCTGGAACCAACCTTCACCGTCGAAATGTTCCTCCCACCACGCATTGATGGCATCCAGCGCGAACCACGGCAAACGCGCGGTATAGGCGATTTGCGCAGGGTCGCAATCGCCCCAGGTTACGCGGATTTCATGCACAAAGGGGGTATCGGTCATTCAGTAGGTTTCCACATGATAGCGGCCGTCTTCACGCATGGCATCGCGCAATGCGGTCCATTGCTGCCCCATGCTTTCGGCGATTGAAGTCATCGCCTTTTCAACACCTTCTTCCATGCCCCGCAACCCGCAGATATAGATATAGGTCCGGTCATCCGCCAAAAGTTCGGCCACGGCATCCTGTTCGGAAATGATGCGATCCTGAACGTATTCCTTGTCCTTGCCAGCCTCGCGGCTGAACACCAGATGCTGCTTCATCAAGCTTTCGGGCACCTTCTTGAGCGGGCCGAAATAGGGCAGGCTTTTGGGCGTGCGCGCGCCAAAGAACATGGTCATGCCGCCTGTCGCGCCGCTGCGTTGACGCTGCATGGTAAAGGCACGCATGGGCGCAGACCCGGTGCCGGTACAGATCAACAACAGATGCGCTTGCGGATCGCTGGGCATCAGGAAGGTCGCACCAAAGGGGCCTGTCACCTCGACCTCGGCACCGGTTTCAAGGTCGCACAGGAAATTCGACGCAAGCCCCTTGGCCTCGCGTTTCACGGTCAGTGAAATGTTGTGATAGCCGGGGCGTTCGCCGTCACGCGGGCTGGATATGGAATATAGCCGTGGCAGATGCGCCTTGCCCTCGGCATCGGTGCCGGGGGGAATGATGCCGACGGATTGCCCTTCGAGCACCGGAAACGGCAACGCACCGGGATCAAGGATGATGTGGCGCACGTCATGGTCCGGATCGTCGGTCAGACGATAATTGCCCTGCACCTTCATCTTGGCGGGCTTGCCAAGGTTGTACATGTTCACGGCAGGCTTGCTGGCGGTTGCGGGGGCCTTGGCCTTGCCGCCAGCCCCTTTATGCGCCTCGGCCAGCAGCGCCGCAATGGGGTCAGCCTCGTCGCCCGACGGGGTCGCGACCTGAATGTCTTCCTGATCGGGCAGCTCGTCCATCTCGTACTGCTGTTCCAGAGAATAGGGCACATCAACCACGCGCCATTCATCAATCGACCCCGTGGGGCAGACCGGAATGCAATCCATGCAGAAATTGCAGGTATCGAAATTGACCACGACATTGTTGTCGTCATGTTCGATGGCCCCCACGGGACATGTCATCTCGCAGGTATAGCACCGGATGCAAATTTCGGGATCAATGAGGTGCTGTTTGACGGGCTGGTTCATGGCGACGGCTCCTGCGGCTTTATGTGCGGATGGGCGGACCAAAGCCCACCCACCTGTGTTGTCTTCGTAGGGTGGGTGTACCCCACCGCGCCCTTTAGGCCATGTGCAACTTTACATACTCAAAGTCGCCGGGCTTGTTGTCGATCCCGACCTTGGGTGGCGCAATCCAGCTGGCGTATTTGCCCTGCTCGTAGCACGGTACCATCAACGACTGGATAAAGTCGCCATCCGCCTTGGTCGGCAGCCACTCGTCCTTGCGCTTGTGCCATTCGTCAGACGACATGATGTTGCCATCGGGGTCAACAGCCACGGCGCTGAACACGCCGATCTGACGGTGGAACCCTTCGTGCGGCATCTTGAATTCGAAATCAACGCCGGCCTTGGCGATCTGCTTGTTCCAGCGGCCAACACCACCGGCGGCATCACGCACATAGTCGTCACGCAGACGCATGTTGATCGCGGTCAGCGCAGGCACGTCTTCGGTGATGATCTTACCATCCTTGACCGAGGTCACCGAATAGGTGTCGTTTTGCAGCTTGTGATCGTCGTCGATCCGCTGCTCCATATAGCGACCCTTGATCCCGTAGTTGAAGGCGTTCGCTGCGTTGGTGGACACCTCTTGGCCGAACAGGTCCAGCGACAAGGTATAGTGCAGGTTCAGCTTTTTCTGGATCGTGGGCAGGTCAATGACGCCCAGATCGCGGATCTTGTTGATGTCATAGGGGTCGGTGATGCCCGCCTTGTTCATCGCCTCGAGCGTTGCCTGAATGGTGCGGCCCACACCGGTTTCACCGACAAACATGTGGTGTGCTTCTTCGGTCAGCATGAAACGGCAGGTGCGGGACAGCGGATCGAAACCGGACTGAGCCAGAGATTCCAGCTGCATCTTGCCGTCGCGGTCGGTGAAATAGGTGAACATGAAGAAGGACAACCAATCCGGCGTCTCTTCGTTAAAGGCACCCAACATGCGCGGGCTGTCTTCGGACCCCGAGGACCGGACCAGCAGATCATTCGCTTCTTCGCGGCCATCGCGACCGAAATACTTTTGCAGCAGATAAACCATCGCCCAAAGGTGGCGGCCTTCCTCGACGTTGACCTGAAACAGGTTGCGCATGTCATAAAGCGACGGCGCGGTCAGACCAAGGAAGCGTTGCTGCTCAACAGACCCCGGCTCGGTATCGCCCTGAATGACGATCAAGCGCTTGAGCATGTTGCGGTATTCGCCCGGCACTTCCTGCCATGCGGGTTCGCCGTAATGTTCACCCATCGGGATCTTGCGATCTTCGACGGCGGGGGCCAGCAGAACACCCCAACGGTATTCGGGCATCTTCACATAGTCGAATTTCGCCCAGCCTTTGGGGTCTACCGACACGGCTGTGCGCAGATACACCATCGATTCCTGAAAGTTCTGCGGGATCAGGTCGTTCCACCAGTTGATGTATCCGGGGTGCCATTTCTCAAGGGCCTTCAGCACCTTCTTGTCCTGGCTCAGGTTCACGTTATTGGGGATCTGGGTGTCGTAGCTTACGTTGATCAGGTCGAGCATTCGTTTTCTCCTCGGTGGGGCAAAATCTTTCAAAGATTTTGGGACGGATTTTTTGAAAAATCCGGGCCCGTTACACACGTTCCATATTATATTCGCCACGCACGCCTGTGCCGTAGCGTTGCAGCGCACCATTTGGCCCTACCGCGTTCGGGCGCTGGAAAATCCAGTTCTGCCAAGCGGTCAGGCGGCCGAAAATGCGGGTCTCCATGGTTTCAGGGCCGGCAAAGCGCAGGTTCGCTTCCATTCCCGTCATTGCATCGGGGCTAAAGCTGGCGCGCTCTTCCATGAACAGGCGCACCTCGTCCTCCCAATCGATGTCGTCATAGACATAAGTGACCAAACCGGCCTCGTCGGCGGACTCGGCCTCAAGTGGTTCACCTTTCAGCGCTTCCAGCTTGGCGATGTCTTCGGGCGTACCCAGGAAACGTGTTTCAAGACGGGTCAGGTCATTGCCCATTTTATAGGTGCCAAAGTTGCCGTCGGTCAGGGTCACTGTCGCCAAGGGGCGGTTATCGCCGTCAAACTCCTCAAGCATCATATAGCTGCGATCGACTGACCAGAGCAGTTCGGCCAGAGGCCCGGCAAAGCACGATCCGTGTTCGACAATCGCGACCAAGCTGCGCGACGTCATGTCGACACGTTTCAGCAGGCGCTTCCAGTATTGCAGGATTTCATTGGCCAGCCAGTGGTCCTTGTTGGCCAGCAACAGCGCCTCATGCGCGACCAGCAGTTCAGGGTCGCCTTGGGTCTGGAATTCGATCAGGCCCAGTTCTTTTTCATTGTTGCGCAGGTGCAGGATGGCATCGTCCAGCTCTCGGGCGCAGCGCAAAATCCATGCATTCGCACCTTGTGCTGCCAGCGCATCCATATCCGCAGGGGCTGCCGCATCTGGGCCTTTGATCGTCACCGTCGCACGTTTCGCATCGCGGTTCAGAACGACTTCGACAGTGGAATAGCTGATGCCATCTGCCGCGAATGTCCGCGTGATCGGTGTCAGTTCAATCCCCTGCGCCACATCGGCCTTTGTGGACTTTGCAGCCATTTCCTTGGCCCGCTCGACCACGGTTTCGTTGAACTTGGAATTCGGGATAACCTCATCCACCAGACGCCAATCCTTGGCGCGCTTGCCTTTGATGCCTTCCTCGATCGAGCAGAACACATCGGCGCGGTCACGGCGCACCATGCGTTTATCTGTGACGCGGGTCAGACCGCCTGTGCCCGGCAGAACCGCCAACAAAGGTACCTCGGGCAGGGACACCGACGATGTGCTGTCATCGGTCAGCATGATATAGTTGCACGCCAGCGCCAGTTCATAACCACCACCCGCGCAAGCCCCTTTGACAGCGCAGATGTAGTTCTGGCCACTGTCAGCCAGGGCGGCCTCGAATGTGTTGCGGGTCTCGTTGGTGAACTTACAAAAGTTAACCTTGTGGCTATGCGCGGCACCGCCCAACATCCGGATGTTTGCACCGGCGCAAAACACTTTGTCCTTGGCCGACTGCATGACCACGACTTTGACTTCGGGGTGTTCGAACCGCATCCGCTGCACGATATCGGCCAGCTCGATATCAACGCCCAGATCGTAGGAATTCAGCTTCAGCTCATAGCCTTCGAACAGCCCGCCTTTTTCATCGACATCCATGTAAAGATTCGCGATCGGACCGTCATATTCAATCTTCCAATGGCGGTATTTCGAGGGGTCGGTTTGGAAATCAATAATCTTGGTCAAGTGCAGTCTCCCTAAGCGGGGCCCACCCGATACATCGCATATCAGGCCCGGCCAATTTCTAGATCAATCCCAATTATGGCATCATATTGCCACAAAAATCTGCAAACTGGTCGATATCTCCACAGTTTTATGCATCATATCGCATCTAAATCATTTTGCGTGTCTCAGCCATCCAGCTTGCCACATCCCTGACCTCAATCCCCAGAATCGTCTTGGCCCCTGCGCATTGCGCCAGCAGATCATCGACAATGCCGCACAACCTTTGCGTTGCATTCGGTCGGTCCATCCGCAACTTCAGCCGCGCGTTGGCCAGTTGAATGACCGCCTGTGTCATGGCTCTTTCGGGCGACGGATCGTCTGTGCGCATCCAGACGGCCTCAAGCACCTCGTGACATTCCCAGAAATACCCGGCGTGGAAATAATAGAGCCCGGCCTTCCACGCCTCCGTCTGGTCCAGTGTGTCCACCGAAACACCGCTGGACACGCTGGCCTTTATCACATCGAACCAATCGTCCGGATGCCGCGCGGTTTGACCCGGCACATAGGCGTGCGAGGGGACCACGGCGCGAAACATCTAGGCGATCTGCACGACTTCACGCTCGATCCGGTCAAGGCGGGCGCAGAATTCGCGGATTGCATCCAGTGTCGCATGTGGTTGATCCAGATGCGGAGCATGGCCGCAGTTGTCCAAAATCGATGTCTCGACGGGTGAGTAAATCCGCGTCTCGATCTCGCTGATCTGGGCAAGTGTGCCATAGGGGTCATCGCGCCCCTGAATGGCCAGAACCGGAATGCGCAGATGGTCAATGCTGTCGCCGACATTCCACGCCTCGAACTTGGGGTCGGTCCACGCGCCATGCCACCCGTTGAATGCGACATCGACATTTGTGTGATATTTGGACAGCTTTTCCTTTAGCCCGCCACTCGCATAGGCATCGCCCGCCGCCTTGATCGCGGCCAAACCCATCGGTTCGGTAAAGTAATGCGGGGCCATCAGGATCAGCGACCGAACACGCATGTCAGACACCGAACCGCCATAGATCGTGGCGATTGTTGCGCCGTCGGAATGACCCAACAGAACCGCGTGTTCGATCCCTGCGGCGTCCAGCACGTCGCCTACCGAATGCAGGGCCTCTTGGGTCATATAATCCAACGGGCGTGGCAGATCGACGGGATCGGACGCGCCATAGCCGGCCCTTGAATAGGCCAGCACGCCAAACCCCGTGGCATCAACCAAAGCCTGCGGGAAATCACGCCACAGCGCCACACTGCCCAAGCCTTCGTGCAGCAAAACCAATGTTGGTGCGTCAGCGGGCTTGGGGCCCCATGCCGCATATTCCAGTGATTTTCCGCCCGCCGTCAGATGCAAGCCCGCCTCGTTTGACCAAGTCACACCCATCACTTCTCCTCCCGCAGTTTGAACCGCTGAATTTTGCCCGTCGCCGTTTTGGGCAGGTCTTGCACCACCTCGATCCAGCGCGGATATTTCCATTTACCGATCTTGTCTTTGACGTGATTTTTCAGCTCAAGCAGTAAGGCCTCGTCCGCCTCGCCGTCTTTCAACACCACGAATGCCTTGGGTTTTTCCAGACCATCGGCGTCTTCGACGGCCACCACGGCGGCCTCAAGGATACGCGGATGACTGACCAGCGCACCCTCCACTTCGAAGGGTGACAGCCAGATGCCGGACACCTTGAACATGTCGTCCGTGCGCCCGCAATAGGTCAGCCTGCCGTCTTCGCCCAACTCGTATTTGTCGCCCGTGCGGGTCCAGACACCTTCGAATGTGCTGCGGGATTTTTCGCGCTGGTTCCAATATGAATTGGCAGACGAGGCCCCGTTGACCAGCAATTCGCCGACCCCGCCGGGCAGCACTTCCTCGCCCGTTTCATCCACCAGACGCAGCGCATATCCGGGCACCGCAACACCCGAGGTGCCATAGACCAGATCATCCTTCCGGTTGCTCAGAAAGATGTGCAGCATTTCGGTCGATCCAACGCCGTCAAGGATGCTGGTGCCGACATGTTTTTCCCACCGCAGGCCGACCTCTTCGGGCAACGCTTCGCCAGCCGAGATACAGGTGCGCAACGGTGCCGTCAGGCCACCTGATTTATCCATATGCGCAACCATCGCCGCATATAGCGTTGGCACACCGCAAAACACCGTCGGATTTTCAGCGTTCAACAAGGCGACCACACCATCCGGTGTCGGACGCCCCGCCAGCAACAGGGCCGTGGCACCGACCGACAGCGGGAAGGTCATCGCGTTGCCCAGCCCGTAGGCGAAAAAGAGCTTGGCGACCGAAAAAACCACATCATCTTCGGCAATCTCGAGCACCTGTTTGCCGTAAGTGTCCGATGTCGCGCGCAAGGCCGAATGCACATGTGCCACGCCTTTCGGCTGCCCCGTAGACCCCGAGGAGTAGAGCCAGAATGCCACCTCGTCGGGACTGACAGCCATGGTTTCGCGGGCCTCAGCCCCCGCCTTGAAATCCTCAAAACTGGTTGTGCCGGCAGGGGCATCCCCGATCACGACCACATGACGCAGATAGGGGTTGCCCGCGACCGCGCCCTTGGCAACGTCCCACAGTTCAGCCGAGACAAATAGAATAGCAGCGCGAGAATCGCGCAGGATCGTGTCATAGACCGACGTCGCCAGCAGCGTGTTCAACGGCACCGGAATAACGCCACCTTTTATCGCGCCCCAAAAGATTTGCGGAAATTCGATCTGATCCAGCACCAGCATCGCGGCGCGTTCTTCGGGGCGGATATCAGCGCGTGCCAAGGCACCAGCAATCTGCCCCGCACCCACAGCCATATCGCCGTAGGTCAGCGCCCTGCCGCTGCCAATTTCGCGAAAGGCAATCTTGTCCCCGCGCCCTTCTTCGGGGTGGCGGTCGACAAAATAGGTAACAGCATTCGCATGCGCGGTGACGACGGTCATCTTAGTCCTCCCAAACGTAGATGCTTTATTGTGCACTTATGACAAAATGTCGCAAGTAAACCTGCGACATTGGGCATTTTATTGCATCAAACCGCCGATATGCGCGCGGGATCAGCCCTGTCATAGATACGGTTAACCAGATCGGCGCGGCGCATCAGGATTTTCGGGAAATTCAGGTTGCCTTTGGCGGTCACTTCCCCGTCGCCCATGGACGGAATATCGGCCATGATCACGGCCCCCGTCACCCGCGCCGCGCTGCCGGTTGTCTTTGCCGCCAGCTCTTTCATCACGGCACCGATCTTGTCCATCAGCGGCGCGCAAACCAGTGCCCCGCCATCGTCGGACACATCCCAGCCTTGCGCGGCAATCGTCGCGCGGTTGGGGATCAGCAACATGCCCACTTCCTCGCGGCCCTGCCCCGTCAGCACCAGATCAGACACGTAAGGGGCCAAGGCGGCCAGCAGATCCAGCCGCAACTGCGCCGCGCGCACCCAGGTGCCGGTCATCAGTTTGAAGTCTTCGGACATGCGCCCGTCAAACATCAGCCCCCGCGCAGGGTCGGTCGGATCAATCAACCGCATCGCGTCGCCGGTGACAAAGAACCCTTCTTCGTCAAATGCCTCGGCTGTTTTTGCGGGGTTGTCGTGGTAGCCCTTGGTGATTGTCGGCCCCGCCACGCGCACATCGCAGCGCCCGTCGGCATCGGGGATCAGTTTCACCTTCACACCGGGCAACGGCACGCCCACGATACCAGCGCCTTTTGCGGGTTCATGCTGCAAAAGCGCGGCAGGCGCGGTTTCGGTCAACCCCCAAGACGAATTGATCAGCGGCAACTTCCCGCGGGTTTCCATGGCCAGCCGTTCCAGTTCGGCCCATGTCGCCTGCGGCAGGGACGCACCGGCGTAAAAAATCATATCCAGCTCGGCGAAATAGCGGTCGCGCAATTGTTTGTCGTCGTTCAGCGCGCTGACAAGCTGGGCAAATCCAACCGGCACGTTAAAGCTGATCGTGCCGGAAATCTCGCGCAGATTGGCAAGGGTCTTGTCAAACATCCCCGGCGCGGGCTTGCCCTCGTCGATATACAGGCTGCCACCGTTTGCCAGCATCAGGTTAAAGTTATGCGACCCGCCAAACACGTGGTTCCACGGCAGCCAGTCCACCAGTTGCGGGGGCCGTGCCGTCACAAAAGGCAAGGCCTGCGCCAGTTGCGCCTGGTTCGTGGTCATCATCTTTTGGCTGGTCAAAACCCCCTTTGGGTCCGACGTGGACCCCGAGGTCATCAGGATTTTCGCCAAGGTGTCCGGTGTGATCTTGGCAAAGGCCGCATCCACATCCGCGTCGCTTGGGGTCAGCAGGCTGGTGAAATCAGTCGCCCCCGTGGCACCGGGCAAGGACGACAGCTTTTCAGCACTGCTCAGGCTCTCCAGCCCGAAGGCACCTGCGTATTGGGTGGCATCAGACGCATAGACCATGCCGGGCTTTACCAGCTTGGCCACATAATCCAGACGCGGCAGGGCGGCGGGGATCAACGAATATTGCTCGGCCACGGGGACGGTCGGCACGCCGACATATTGCGCCGCCAGCGACAGCAGCCCGTGATCAATGCTGTTGCCCGACACAATCAGAATGGGCTTTTCCGGCCCCAGATCGCGCGACAACAGATGCCCCGCAATGCTGCGTACCATTTCAAGCGCCTGAGAATAGCTGACCGTGCGCCAGCCACTGCCCGACCGCTCCGCCAGGAACACCCTGTCGGGGGCCGATGCCGCCCATTCATGCAACCAGTCGCCTGTGCAGCGGGCAACGGGGCCCAGATCGTAACCTGACTCCAACAAAATGGATCCGTCAGGCCGATCGGTTCGAATGACCTTATGCGGTATAAGATTGGAACTATTGGTCATGAATCCTCCTTGGCCGCGCCGGACAAGGCGGACCTGATAAACGTTAGCGCCCCGCGCCGAAGCGCGGGGAAAGGGCCAGATCTAGCCGGGTAACAGGAACAAGGTGATCGCGGGGAACATCACCAGAATGATCACGCGCACGATGTCGGACCCGACGAAATACATCACCGCCTTGTAGGTTTCGGTCATCGGGGTTTCGCGGTCCATCGAGTTGATGATGAACAGGTTCATCCCCACCGGCGGCGTGATAAGCCCCACCTCGACCACAATCAGCACCAGAATACCGAACCAGATCGCCAGATGTTCTGTGCTCATCCCGAAATCCATCGCCGAGATGACGGGAAAGAAGATCGGAACCGTCAGCAGGATCATCGACAAGCTGTCCATCAGGCAGCCGAAGATCAGGTAGAACACCAGAATGATCGTCAGCACGAACCACGGGCTATAGCCCTGATTGACAACCCAGTCGGCCATGAACTGCGGCACACCCGAAAGCGCAAGGAACCCGTTATAGAACCCCGCCCCCAGCACGATAAAGAAGATCATGCCGGTGGTTTTCGCCGTGCCCAGCAGGCTTTCGCGCAGCACCGACCAGTTCAGACTGCCCGCCAGCAACGCCGCCAGACCCGTACCCGCCGCACCGATGGCAGAGCCTTCGGTCGGGGTGAACCACCCCAGATAGATACCACCGACAACGATGAAAAAGATCACCAGAACCGGCCATGTGTTTGCCAAGGCCTTGAACCGCTCTGCCATCGGCACCGCAGGGCGCGTACCGGCAGAGTTCGGGTTCAGCCGCACATAGATGGAGATCGTGACGATATAGCCAAGGGCCGCCAGAATACCGGGGATGAACGCCGCCAGGAAAAGCTTGGCAATGTTCTGTTCGGTCAGGATCGCGTAAATCACCAGGATCACCGATGGCGGGATCAAGATGCCCAAGGTGCCGCCCGCTGCCAGTGTCGCGGTGGAAAACCCACCCGAATACCCATAGCGGCGCAGTTCCGGCAGGGCGACCTTGGACATGGTTGCCGCTGTCGCCAGCGAACTGCCACAGATGGCACCAAAGCCCGCACAGGCCCCCACAGCGGCCATCGCAACACCGCCGCGACGATGCCCAAGGAAGCTTTCTGCCGCTTTGAACAAGGCGGTGGACATGCCGGACAGGGTCGCGAATTGCCCCATCAGCAGGAACATCGGAATGATCGACAAGGAATAGCTCGAGAATGTCGTGTATGTCTCTGATTTCAGCTTGGCCAACAGCGGGGTCGGATTACCGCCCATCGCGAAAAACCAGCCGCCAAAGCCGCACAGCAGCATGGCAAGGCCGATCGGCGCGCGCAAAAAGATCATCAACAACAGCACAGGGAAGGACCAAAAGCCCATTTCTAGATTGGTCACGTCAGTGTGCCCCTTGTTCGCTAGGAAGAAAATTTTCGTCTCTGAGAGCTTCGATCACCCGGATCACAGCACAATAGACCGCCACGATGCACGAGATAATCCCGGCAACAAAGCTGGCGGCATAGGCCCACCAGACAGGGAATTGCAGAAACAACGTCGTCTCGCCATTGCCGATGTAGCGTTGCATCCCCTCGAACAGGCGCCAGATGATCAGGATGATCACCACGGCCATAACGACTTCCCAAAAGGCCGCAATCCAACGGTTCACCTTGCGTGACAGGAACGAGGTGAAAACATCCACGCTCGCATGGGATCCGTTAAACTGGCAAATCGGCAGGAACGAGAAGATCGCAAAGGCGATGCCGGCCTCGAGCAGTTCGTAATTGCCGTTGATTTCGCCGACGCCCAGATCAAGCAAGGCTTGCGACAGACCACTGAGTTGGGTTTGAAAGAATTCATTGTGCAGCACTTTGTTGATTGCGCGCCCAATGATCGAAAACGTTGTCATCAGGATCAACGCCGTCAGAACGATCCCCCCGATAACAGCGGTAAACCGGGCAAGAAACTGGATCAGCCGATGCATGTGACATCTCTTATGTTTGGAAATCTTTAAGGCGAAAGACCTGCGGCGTTTGTCGCGCCACAGGTCTGTTTTTATCGTCGGCAGCTTATTTGCCGTAAGCGTCCATCAGTGACTTGGCCTCGTCGATCAGCGCCTGGCCGTCGATGCCTTTGCTGTTCATGTCGGCAACCCAGCTGTCATAGATCGGCTGCGCTGTTTCGCGCCAAACCTGGGTTTCCTCATCGGACAAGGTCACGATGTTGTTGCCCAGATCAACGGCGATCTGACGCGCGGGGCCATCGGCATCCGCTTGCGTACCACCAGCAAAGACCGAGAATTCCAGGCCCGAATTGTCATCAACGACTTTTTTCAGATCGTCTGGCAGGCTGTCATACTTGTCTTTGTTCATCGCCAGCACGAATGTCAGCGTGTACAAGGCAGACCCCGCGAATTCGGTGTGGTTCTTGACCAGCTCTGGCACTTTCAGGGCTGTGGTGACTTCCCACGGGATGGTTGTCCCGTCGATCACACCTTTGGACAGGCCTTCGGGAATCGCCGGAACGGGCATACCAACAGGCGTTGCACCGGTGGTTTCCAAAAGCTGGTTCACCAGACGCGAACCGCCACGGATCTTCATGCCCTGCATATCGGCAGGTGTACGCACTTCCTTGTTGGTGTGCAGCAAGCCGGGGCCGTGAACCCATGTGCCCAAGATGTGCACGTCTTTGAATTCGGTGTCTTTCATGTGCTTTTCAAACATCTGCCAATAAGCAGAGCTGGCAGCGCGCGCGTCGCCCACCATGAAGGGCAGTTCAAACACTTCGGTCGACGGATAACGGCCCGGTGTATACCCGACAACGGTCCATACGATATCGGCCACGCCATCAATCGCCTGGTCCATCAACTCCGGTGGCTTACCGCCAAGCTGCATGGAGGGGTAACGCTCGATCTTGATGCGGTCGCCGCTGTCTGCCTGAACCTTGTCGGCCCACACGTCCAGAACCTGCTTTGGCACATTGGCTTGTGGCGGCAGGAACTGGTGCAGGCGCAAAGTGACGTCTTGCGCGAAAGCACCTGTTGCGCTCATCCCGACGGCAAGCGCGGCTGCTGCGACACCCATCATAGTTCTTCTCATCATCATTTGATCTCTCCCGTTATTGTTGGTCGTTACGGTTCCCGCTCGACGGCGGGCTTTCCGATTGGATCGCATTAGTTGGGGGAAAAAGATCAGATGCACAACCATCGCACATAAGCACTGTACGAGAATCCATCAGCTCAACCTCCCCTGAACAGCATGTCCCTGAATTGGATCAGGTGACCTAGCGTTTCTTTCGCAATATTGTTAGGCCATCTAACAATCTTTGTCATTATCTTTTCGATGCTACTTTTTGCGCTCTGCGTCTCCAACGTTTCTTGAAAAGTGCAATTCTGCACTTTCATGCAAATTAACTGCCGGGATTTTGTAACCGTCAAACGAAATGACGCAAAAATGCAGAATAATTCACATATTTTGCGGTGACACAGTCACAAAGGCAAATCTGAGCGGAGGGGGTGATGGTGGCGTTACCTGGATTTGAACCAGGGACCTAACGATTATGAGTCGTTCGCTCTAACCAACTGAGCTATAACGCCATCGGCGCTTCGAATATGACGGGCCTTGGCCCCCGTCAAGGGCCAAAACCAATCTAATGTCATCAACCTGCTTCGCGAACCGTATCAATCATCAACTGAACGTTGTCCGGATCGGCGTCCGGCGTGATGCCATGACCTAGATTAAAGATATGCGGGCCCTTGGAAAACGCCTTCACAATCGCCCGTGTCTCGTCGATCAGATCCTGCCCGCCGGTGACCATATGGCGTGACGCAAGGTTACCCTGCACACAGCCGTCAACCTGCACATTCGCAGCAGCCCATTCAGCAGAGACGGAGTTATCCAAGGCCACACAATCCACACCGGTGGCTTTGTGGAAACCGATGTACTGGTCGCCCGCCTCGCGCGGGAAACCGATGATCGGAATACCGGGGTGACGTTTCTTCAGCTCCTGCGTGATCTCGCGGGCTGGCTCCAACGCATATTTCTGGAAGGCCTCGCCCGACAGCGACCCCGCCCAGCTGTCGAAAATCTTCATGACTTCGGCACCGGCCTCGATCTGGGCCGACATATATTCGATCGTCGCCTTGGTGATCAGGTTCAGCAGCGATTCGAACAACGGGTTGTCATTGATCCGCAACTGATGCGCCGGCCCTTGGTCCTTGGTGCCCTGCCCCGCGATCATATAGGTCGCCACAGTCCATGGCGCGCCCGCAAAGCCGATCAACGTGGTTTCCGGCGGCAAGGCCCCCGCAAGGTTGCGCACGGTCTGATAGATGGGGTTCAGCGTCTCGTGAATCACATCGACAGGTTTCAGCTTGTCGAAATCGGCCTGGGTTGTAACCGTCGACAACCGCGGCCCTTCGCCCGTGACAAACCACAGATCAGCGCCCAAGGCTTGGGGCACCAGCAAAATATCGGCAAACAGGATCGCGGCATCAAATCCGTACCGCCGGATCGGTTGCAAGGTCACCTCGGTCGCAAGGTCGGGATTATAGCACAGCGACAGGAAATCCCCTGCCTCGGCACGGGTGGCTTTGTACTCGGGCAAATAGCGGCCCGCCTGACGCATCATCCAGATCGGTGGTGTCGGCAGCGTTTCACCCGCCAAGGCGCGCAAAATGGTTTTGGTTGGGGCTGTTGTCTGCGCCATGTGTCGGCTCCTCAGGAAAACTTTTGCCTTTGGTCAAGATGTGAGGGCTGGAAGTCAAGGCGCGGGTGCCCCATTGTCGCACAAAATTGACTTGCCCAAAGAGAACTTCATGACCTTGACCCTGCCCACCCCTCAGAACCCCCTGCGCATCGGCACCCGTGGCTCCCCTCTTGCGATGGCTCAAGCGGTCGAAACCCGCGCGCGCCTGTCCACCGCCTTCGACCTGCCGCTGACCGCGTTCGAGATTGTGGTGATCAAGGTCACCGGCGACCTTATTCAGGATCGCCCCCTCAAGGAAATCGGCGGCAAGGGCCTGTTCACCCGCGAGATCGAAGAAGACCTGCTGGCCGGCAAGATCGACATCGCCGTCCATTCGATGAAAGACATGCCGACGATCCAGCCCGGCGGCCTGCTGCTGGATACGTTCCTGCCGCGCGAAGACCCGCGCGACGCCTTTGTCGCCCCGCTGCTCTCTGCGCTGGATCAACTGGCCGACGGCGCGGTCGTCGGCACCTCAAGCCTGCGCCGCCGGGCGCAATTGCTGCACAAACGCCCAGATTTGCAGGTCGTCGAATTCCGCGGCAACGTTCAAACCCGTCTGCGCAAGCTGGCTGACGGTGTGGCCGAATGCACCTTCCTTGCCATGGCGGGCCTGAACCGACTGGGCATGGAAAACGTCCCCGCCACCCCGATCGACGACACCGACATGCTGCCCGCGGTCGCCCAGGGGGCCATCGGCATCGAACGCCGCGCAGGTGACGTGGACACCCAAGCCTTGCTTGCCGCGATCCATGACGCGCCCACAGGCCAGCGCCTGATCGCCGAACGCGCCTTCCTGCTGACGCTTGACGGGTCTTGCGAAACGCCTATCGCCGGGCTGGCCACGCTCGACGGTGACACACTGTACCTGCGCGGCGAGGTGCTGCGCCCCGATGGCTCCGAAGTGATCGCAGGCAGCCGCAGCGGCCCCATATCCGACGGCGGGCAAATGGGCGTCGATCTGGCCCAGGAACTGCTGTCCCAGGCAGGCCCACATTTCTTTGACTGGCATGGGCCAAAATAATTTTTCAAAATATTATCAATCTCCTGAAACTCTCTGTCTGCCCTGCCCGTGAATAGGACATGACCGATCAACGGTCGGCACATAGAAACTCAGGAGCATACCATGACTTTCACGAAAAAAATGATGACCGCCACAGCAGCTTTGGCCCTCACCGCCGGCGCTGCATTCGCAGATGCACATGCCATGAACCCGATGGTCGGCGGCGCAGAAATGTCCGTTGAAAAAAACATCGTTGAAAACGCTGTTAACTCCGCAGACCACACCACATTGGTCGCAGCGGTCCAGGCTGCCGGCTTGGTCGAAACTCTGTCCGGCGAAGGCCCGTTCACCGTGTTCGCCCCAACCAACGCCGCCTTTGACCGCCTTGAAGCAGGCACAGTCGAAATGCTGCTCAAGCCGGAAAACAAAGACACCCTGGCAAAAATTCTGACCTGCCACGTGGTCGGCAAAGCCGTGATGGCCGAAGCCCTGCAAGGCATGATCAATGATGACGGCGGCGAACACCCCGTTCCGACACTGGGCGGCTGCGTATTGCAAGCCTCCTATGCCGACGACAAAATGAAACTGGTCGATGAAAACGGCAACGCTGCCTTCGTCACAATCGCGGATGTAAAACAATCCAACGGCGTGATCCATGTCATCGACGGCGTGATGCTGCCCAAACAATAAAGCGCAACGGCTCTATTAAACGTCCAAGGGCCTCCCCGTTACACAAACGCGGGAGGCCCTTTCTACATCTTCCAAATGGTCAAAAATCCCGGGGGAGTCCGCAAGGACGGGGGCTGGCCCCCATCGACCCTAGCGGCAGGTCACACCCATTTCGCCAAAGGCGGCAGGCTCATCAACACGGCATTGGCATCATGCCCCGTCTCAAGCCCGAATTTCGTCCCGCGGTCATAGACCAGATTATATTCCGCATAGAGCCCGCGATGCACAAGCTGCGCATCCTTGTCGGCCTCGGTCCAATCCTGCACGCGCCGCTTTTCCACCAAGGGCAGATAGGCGGGCAGGAAGGCGCGGCCGATGTCCTGGGTCAGCTTGAAATCCGCGCCCCAATCGCCCGTGCAATGATCATCCATAAAGATACCGCCCACACCCCGGGCGCGGTTGCGGTGCGGGATATAGAAATATTCATCCGCCCATGCCTTCAGCTTGGGGTACAGCTCCGCGCCATGCGGATCCAGATGCACCCTTTGCTGCTCATGAAAATGCGCAGTGTCTTCGGCATATTCGATGCAAGGGTTCAAATCCGATCCGCCCCCGAACCACCACGCATGGGGCGTCCAGAACATGCGGGTGTTCATGTGAACCGCGGGCGCATGGGGGTTTTGCATATGCGCGACCAGACTGATGCCGGATGCCCAGAACCGCGGGTCGTCCTTCATCCCCGGAATGCCCTTGCGCGCCGCCATCGCATTCTGCGCGCGTTCGCCCAAAGTGCCATAGACCGTCGATATATTGACCCCGACCTTTTCGAACACGCGGCCGCCCCGCATGACGCTCATCAACCCGCCGCCAGCATCCGACCCGTCTTCACTGCTGCGGGTCGTCTGGGTGACCTCGAACCTGCCGGGGGCCGCATCGGCCAAAGGCCCAGCATCATGGCTGTTTTCCAGCCCTTCAAACGCATCCACAATCTGGTTGCGCAATTCGTGAAACCAGGCCGCCGCGCGTGATTTCTCTGTGTCGAAACTGTCTGTCATATCTCGTACCTTATCTGTGCTCACGCTGCGCAATGCCTGCGAAAGGGAACGAACCGCTAATGCGCAGGCGCATCCGCCGCATCCAGAAGCGAACGGCCCCCGTCCACCACGATCACTCCGCCCGTCATAAAGCTCGAGCTGTCCGCCGCCAGATATTGAATGGTGTCGGTCAGTTCTGACGGCGATGCAATGCGACCTAGTGGCGTATGGCTGCGGATATCATCGCGCCATTCACGGTTTTCTGCCACCGATGCCTTTAGTGATCCGCTCATCACCGACCCGAAAGCCACGGCATTCACGCGGATACGGTGCGGGGCCAATGCCAACGCCATCGACCGTGTCATCTGTTCAAGCGCGGCGGCGGCCATTGAATAGGCCATCAATTCCGGCCGCGTGTGCCGCGACGCGATCGAGCTGAGGTTGATAATGCTGCCCACCGGGCCATCCGGGCGGTCTTCGGATTGCTTGATCATCCGTTTCGACACTTGCTGCGTCAGTTGCAGCGCGGTCATCACGTTTTCCTGCCACAGCGTTTCAACGCTGGTGTCCTCGCCGTTCAACGCCTCGGTCGGCAAGAACTGCCGCGATGCGTTGACCAGCACATCCACCTCGTCAAAGGCGTCGATTGTCGCTGAAACCAGATTGGCAATGGTCAGGCGCTGGCGCAGATCGCCGGCAAAGAAACGGATGTTGCCCTCGTCCTTTGCATCGCCCAGCTCTTCGGCCAACGCCTTTTCATCGGTGTCCGCGCACATCACATTGGCACCCTTGTCAGCAAACTGCCGCGCAATAGCGAGGCCAATCCCGTTTGCCGCGCCTGTCACGATGACGTTTTTGCCTTTTATCGAAAATGACATGAAACTCGTTCCTTATGACGCCAACCGGCGCTTAGCGACGTTTACGCAAAGGGCGCGCGGCGTGAAACAGCTTGAACCGCGCGTCCCCGCCGATTTCCTCGACATGGGCAAAGCGAGTTTTCAGCTCGGCCTCATAGGGCAGGTGACGGTTCGCGACCATCCACAGCTTGCCCTGACCTGACAGCATACGCGCTGCGGCTGCAACAAATGCCTGCCCGATCTGGGGTTCGGCGGCGCGTCCGGTGTGAAACGGCGGGTTCATCACAACAGCGTCCAGCTGGTGTGGCGGCTTCCAGGTGGTCGCGTCTTCCCACAGGAATTCGGCGCGGTCGTCACTGACATTCCGGCGGGCGCATTCCAACGCCATATGTCCGGCTTCGACCACGTACAGCTTTTTGATGCTTTCGCGGGTCAGCAGATGGGCAGAAAGAAAACCCCAGCCAGCCCCCAGATCGGCGACCTCGGCCCCCAGTTTTTCCGGTAGTGCATCCACCAAAAGCGCCGAAGCCAGATCGACGCCATCCGCTGAGAAAACACCCGGCGCGGTCCAGAACCCGCCCTCGGTCATTTCGGGCCCTTGCTTCCAATCCACAAAAAAATCGGCGGCGGGCTCGCTGATCCAGAACATCTTGCCGTGGGCCTTCGAGATCGGACCCTGGATCGTGACGCGGGCGCGCATCTCGCGCAGGATACTGTCGGCACCGTCGGTCTTTTGACCGTCCACAACGACAATACCGTCGCACGCCTCGCAGGCGTCAGCGATCATCTTGCGCGCTTCGGCCTTGGCGCGGGGCAGACAGACGATACAGGCCGCATAACGGCCCGCGATGCTGTGCACCACATCATAGCCACGAGCGACCCATGCGTCGTAATCGGGTTTAAAATCCTGGATAATCTGAACGCGATCTTTGGCCAAACCGGGCAGATCGCTGTCTCGGGGCGGCTGGAAGACGGCAATCGTCCCCTCTGCCGGTAAATCAAGGCCGCCGCCGTCAAGCGCCAGCTCCAAACGTGCATCAATCAAGCGCTACTCTTCTTTTTCCATGGTGCATTGCAGCGGATGCTGATGCCGCCGGGCGAAATCCATGACCTGGGCCACTTTGGTTTCCGCGATTTCGTGGCTGAATACGCCAACAACAGCCAACCCTTTTTTATGAACCGTTAGCATGATCTCGAAGGCTTGGGCATGGTTCAGGCCAAAGAAACGTTCAAGAACGTGCACAACAAATTCCATCGGCGTGAAATCGTCGTTCAGCAGCATCACCTTGTAAAGCGGCGGCCGTTTCGTCTTGGGTTTGACTTTGGTCAACAGATCGACGTCTTCGTCGTCGCGATCCTTGCCAGCCATCAATATGTCATCAAGGCGCATTGCTGCTCCTGTTACAAGGGAGGTTCAAGTGAGTCGTGTGTGGGTCTATATAGACTGTAACGGTAATTAGAAAAGAGGGTCTTGAGAAGATGGCCGAACGGGTAACCATGATCGGGTTCGATGCCGACGACACTCTTTGGCACAACGAGCATTATTTTGTCCTGACCCAGGATCATTTCGCCGACCTGCTCCACGACCACACCGACCCATCCACGTTGATGGACCGGCTTCTTGTTGCGGAACGGCGAAACATTCCGCACTACGGCGTTGGCATCAAGGGTTTCACCTTGTCGATGATTGAAACCGCGATCGAGGTCACCAACGGCAAGGTCCCCGCCCCCGTCATCGCCGAAATCCTGAATGCCGGGCGCGAAATGCTGTCCCACCCCGTTGACCTGCTGCCCTACGCCCGGGAAACCCTCGAGGCACTTCAGGGGCGCTATAAACTGGTGCTCATTACCAAGGGCGACTTGCTGGATCAGGAACGCAAACTCGCGCTCTCGGGTTTGCGCGGCATGTTCGACGGGATAGAGATCGTGTCCGACAAAAATCCCGCGACATATACGCGTATTTTCAACCAATACGGTGACGGGGCGACGCGGGGCATGATGGTTGGCAATTCGGTGAAATCCGACGTTGTTCCGATGGTCGATGCCGGCGGATGGGGCGTGCATGTCCCGCACGGTCAAACCTGGGCGCTTGAGCATGCCGAAACACCCGATGATTCCCCGCGCTTTCGCCAAATCGCGGATCTGTCAAAATTGGAACAAGTTTTAGCCTAAAATTTGCGCAGCCCGACCGGCGTAAGATTCGCATTATTTCCGCCCAATTCCTGCCACATTCCCGCCACAATCGCCCCAGTAGTGGTGTCGCGCTGCCCCGCCGCTAAATATGCCTCACACAAAATTCACCTTTTGATGCAATCCTTGTTTCCAAAGGGTTTATCGAAAAAACGACATGTGGTATGCTTACCTTAATAATTAGTGGCCAGTCGAAAAATCGGCGGTCCGAGGCAGAGCAAAGGCAGTTATCATGAGAGCGCGGCGCGTGCAGCCGGCCCGGTATGGGCTATTCATTCTTGCGGCTATTTGGATTCTGGTGGTGCTTCCGCTCAGCGCCATGGCAGCCCCCTATGCCGCCTATGTCATCGATGCACGGACGGGCGAGGTTCTACACGCTCGCAACGCCGACACCCGACTGCACCCTGCCTCGCTGACAAAAATGATGACACTTTACATCGCTTTCGACGCCATCAAACGCGGTGAAATTTCGCTCGATACACAAGTTAAGATCAGCCAGCACGCTGCATCGGAACCGCCCAGCAAACTTGGCATGCGGCCGGGGCAAACTATCGCCCTGCGCTATCTGATCCGCGGCGCTGCGGTAAAATCGGCCAACGACGCCGCCACCGCCATCGGCGAAGCGATTTCCGGATCAGAGGCGAAATTCGCCCGCCGGATGAACCGCACCGCCAAAGCGCTTGGCATGACCAATACCACTTTCAAGAACGCCCACGGCCTGACTGAATCGGGGCATATGTCGACCGCCCGCGACATGACCACCATGGGCCGTCATCTGCTTTATGACTTCCCCGAATATTATAACCTGTTTTCCCGCATCACCGCAGATGCCGGTGTGCGCAAGGTCAGCCACACCAACCGCCGTTTTCTGGCCTCCTACAAAGGTGCCGACGGGATCAAAACCGGATATACACGCGCCGCGGGCTTTAACCTGACCGCCTCGGCAGAACGTGGAAGCGAACGGGTGATCGTGACTGTTTTCGGCGGCACCTCGACCACAGCGCGCAATGCCAAGGTCGCGGAACTGATGGATATGGGCTTCCGCCGCGCCCCGTCGAAAGCGCCGCTGATCAAGCCCACGAAACCTGTCTTTGCCGATGTCGAAGACACACCTGTCGCCCATAATTCCGCCAGCACACCGGGCGGCGCAGGCAAGACCATCCGTCTGGTTGGCGCAGTCACCACATCAAAACGCCCACATTTGCGCCCAACCACCGAAAGTGCCGTGGTCGTGGCCACCGCCCAAGCCCCAGAGGCGACATCACCCCTGCTTGCCCAAGACATCAACGCCGCGATCAAACAAGCGGTTGCCACCGCGCCTGTACAAACGGCAGAGGTCGTTCAATCAGCAGAAGTCGTGCAAACTGCAAGCCTCGCGACGGTATCGCCCCGACCCGCATCGCGGCCCAAAGGCCTGATTGCATCGATCAATCCCGCCAAAACCTTGAAAAGACCGCAACAACAAGAAGTGGTTAGCCGCGTTTCCACATCGGGCGGGCGTCACTGGGGGGTCAACGTCGGTCGTTTCCCAAGCCGCTATGCCGCCGAAACAGTCTTGGTGAAAACCGCCCTTTCCGAGATTTCCACGCTTGATGGCACCTTGCGCAAGGTCGTCCAGCGGCCCCAAGGCTTTGATGCAAATTTTCTGGGCATGACACGCGAAACTGCTGACCTTGCCTGCCGCAGACTGGCCGCCCGAAACGTCAGCTGCTTTATGATCGGGCCCGGCTGAACCGCCTTCTCGCGCGCCGCCACAAACGGCGCGCATACCCCCTGATAATCAAGCCTAACACCCTGTTTCCAGACGTTTTCAAGGCAGACCAAAGCTTAGGTCGCGGCCTGCAACAATTCGCGTGTGTATGGCGATGTCGGGTTATCGTACAGCACATCGACATCGCCGTATTCCACAACGTCACCACGTTTCATGACCAGCACCTTATGTGACATTGCACGCACGACTTTCAGGTCGTGGCTGATGAACAAATAGGCCAGCCCGTATTTGCGCTGAAGATTGCGCAGCAGGTCGACGATTTGCACCTGCACCGTCATATCCAACGCCGAGGTCGGTTCGTCCAACACCAACAAACGCGGGCGCAGCACCATGGCGCGCGCAATCGCGATCCGCTGGCGTTGCCCGCCGGAAAATTCATGGGGATAGCGGTCCATCGTTGCAGGGTCCAACCCCACCTCGACCATCACATCGCGCACCAGTTCGCGCTGGTTGCGGTCGGGGTCCACGTTATGAACGGTCAGGCCTTCTGCAATAATCTGCATACAGGTCATGCGCGGGGACAGGCTGCCAAACGGGTCCTGAAACACGATTTGCATGTCCTTGCGCAGCCGCCGCAATTCCTGGGTCGACCAGTCGCGCACGTTTTGCCCCATATAGGTGATCCCACCCTCTGACGCGATCAGCCGCATGATACCCAGGGCCATTGTCGTTTTTCCAGACCCGGATTCACCAACGATCCCAATGGTTTCTCCAGCACGAACCGTCAGGCTTGCGTCATTCACGGCCTTTACATAATCGACCGTCTTGCGCAGAAATCCCTGCTTGATCGGGAACCAGACCTTCAGATGATCCGTGCTTGCAATGACCTCGGCATCCTCGGCCACAGGGTCAGGACGGCCCGATGGCTCTGCGCCCAGGAGTGTTTGGGTATAGGGATGCTGGGGATTGTCGAAGATTTCAGCCGTCGGGCCCTGCTCTACGATCTCGCCTTTTTGCATCACGCAAACGCGGTCGGCGATCCGGCGCACAATACCCAGATCGTGGGTAATGAACAAAAGGCCCATGCCTTCGCTGTCTTTCAGCTCTTTCAGCAGGTCCAGAATTTGCGCCTGAATGGTCACATCCAACGCCGTCGTAGGTTCATCCGCGATCAGCACGTCAGGTTTGTTTGCCAGCGCCATGGCGATCATCACGCGCTGGCGTTGCCCGCCTGACAGCTCGTGCGGATAGGCCCCCAAACGGCTTTCGGCGTCGTTGATCCCAACCTTTGCCAACAGCTCGAGGATACGCCCCCGCGCGGCAGCACCAACAACCCCCTGATGCAGCGCCAGTGATTCACCCAACTGCTTTTCAATCGTATGCAGCGGGTTCAGCGATGTCATCGGTTCCTGGAAAATAAAGCTGATGTCGTTGCCGCGCACCTTGCGCAACAGCTTGTCCCCTGCCCCGATCATCTGCTGCCCGTCATACAGAACGGAGCCGGACACCTCCGCGCTGTCGCCCAGCAAGGACACGGTGCTCAGCGCTGATACCGATTTACCGGACCCGGATTCCCCCACCAAGGCAACGGTTTCACCACGGTTCAGCGTGAAATTCACACCCCTGACCGCATGGGTTAACGCCCCCTCCTGACGGAAGGATACATTCAGGTCTTTGACTTCAAGCAAGGCGGAGGTTGGCTGGTTCATGGCACAAACTGTGTCACGGCATAGACACCCCACGCCGCCATCGGGGCACAGATCAGCCGAAGCCAGACTGGTGGCAATTTCATCAAGGCAACGCTCCAACATCCAAGAAGAAGAACAAGGGTACTGGGAAAGAACTGTGTTTCAAGAACCCTGAACAAGAAACCCACCGTGTCCCCCGGTGCCATAAAAATCGCGCGGCTTAACCACAGGGTAACGCCAACGGCGACAATCACCGAAATCGCGTAGATGATCGTGGCAAGGATATCGGGCGCAGAGCGGTGCGTTTCGGCACTCATGAAAACGTCTTTCTTGGGTCAAACGCATCGCGGATTCCTTCGAAGATGAAGATCAGCAATGACAACATGATAGCAAAGGTAAAGAACGCCGTAAAAGCCAGCCAGGGCGCTTGCAGGTTCTGTTTGGCCTGAAGGGTCAGCTCGCCCAGTGACGGGGCCGAGGACGGCAACCCAAAGCCCAGAAAATCGAGGATCGCCAGCGTGCTGATGGTGCCCGTGATGATAAACGGCAGCATTGTCAGTAGGGCCACCATTGCGTTGGGCAGCATATGGCGGAACATGATCGTCACGTTCCCCACCCCAAGCGCACGGGCGGCCCGCACATATTCAAGGTTGCGCGCGCGCAGGAATTCGGCACGCACCACGCCCACCAGTGATGTCCAACTGAACAGCACCAGCAGAAACACCAGCAGCCAGAAACTGCGCCCCAGAATGGCGAACATGATGATAATCACATAAAGCGACGGGGTTGAGGACCAGATTTCAATGACGCGCTGAAAGATCAGATCCGTCCAGCCCCCGAAAAACCCCTGAACCGCGCCGGCCATAATGCCGATCAGCGATGCAGCGCCGGTCACGATCAGGGTAAAGATGATCGACAGCCGGAAACCGTGGATCACCCGTGCCAGAACGTCACGTTTCGTCCCGTCGGTGCCCAGCAGGTTTTGCCGGTTGGGGGGCAAGGGTGCCGCACCGGGGCGGTCAACGGCAGTGTTGAACGAATAGGGAATCAGCGGCCAAACCGACCAGCCTTTTTCAATCGCGGCACCGTCAATCTGACCGTCTTGCGCGTCCTCGATCATGAGTTCCGGATCGTCGAAACAGGCGTCCATACCGCCTGTGGCGATCAGGCATTTCACCTCGGGGTCGCGGTACACGGCCTCGGTCTGGAAATCCCCGCCAAAGGCCGTTTCGGGATAGAACTTGAAAATCGGCATGAAATATTCGCCGCGATAGTTCACCAGGATCGGTTTGTCATTCGCCACAAATTCCGCAAACAGCGAGATGCCGAACAGGATCGCAAAAATCCAAAGGCTCCAGTACGCGCGGCGGTTGCGGGTAAAGTTGTGCCAACGGCGTTGGTTCAGGGGGGACAAGGCCATCAGATCAACCCTCGCGCCGTTCAAAGTCGATACGCGGATCGACCAGTACATACATCAAATCCGACAGAATGCCGACAACCAGACCGATCAGGCCAAAGATGAACAGCGTGCCAAACACGATCGGATAATCGCGCGCCACGGCGGCCTCGAACCCCAGTCGCCCCAGCCCATCAAGGCTGAATATCGTCTCGATAATCAGTGATCCGCCAAAGAACACACCGATGAACACCGCCGGAAAACCGGCGATCACAATCAGCATCGCGTTGCGGAAAACATGGCCGTAGAGCACCTTGCGTTCCGACAACCCCTTGGCCCGCGCCGTCATCACATATTGTTTTTTGATCTCGTCGAGAAAGCTGTTTTTGGTCAGCAGGGTCAGCGTCGCAAAAGCACTGATGGTCGAGGCCAGAACAGGCAAGGCAATGTGCCAGAAGTAATCGCCAACCTTGGCCAACGGGCTAAGCTGATCGAAATTATCCGACGTCAGTCCGCGCAGCGGAAAGACCTGCCAGTAAGAACCACCCGCAAACAACACCAGCAGCAAAATCGCGAACAGAAATCCGGGGATCGCATAAGCCGCGATAATCGCGCCGGATGTCCATGTATCAAAGGCCGTGCCGTCCTTGACCGCTTTGCGGATGCCCAGCGGGATCGACACCAGATAGGCAATCACCGTCGACCAAAGCCCCAGCGTGATCGACACCGGCAGCTTTTCCTTGATCAACTCGATCACACTGATCGACCGGAAATAGCTCTCTCCGAAATCAAAGCGCATGTAGTTCCACATCATGTTCAGGAACCGCTCGACCGGGGGCTTGTCGAAACCGAATTCTTTCTCAAGCTCTGCGATAAATTCGGGCGGCAGACCACGCGCCCCGACATAGTTTTCATTGGCTGTGGCCGCATCGGCATTGCCCGCATCATTGCCACTGCCCGAAAACCCTTCGAACACGTCACCGCCGCCTTGAATACGCGCGATCGCTTGTTCAACCGGGCCGCCGGGCACGAACTGCACCAGCGCAAAGTTGATCAACATGATCCCGATCAACGTCGGTATAATCAGCAAAAGCCGTCGAAGAATATAAGCGCCCATATGCGGCGTTTACCTCAGCGCACCGGCGGCACGCAAGGCCGCCGCTTTGTCGGCATTGTACCACCAGAAATCGAGGTATCCCAAGGCATAGGCGGGCTGGGTTTCGGGGTGTTCATACTGGTTGTAATAGGCGGTCCAGAAGCTGTCGTTGTACCAGGTCGGGATCATGATGAATTCGTGCCGCAAGGCGCGGTCCAACGCCATCATGCTGGCGTCTTCCTCTTCCTTGGTTTGTGCGGCCAATGACGCTTCGATGATCGCGTCAACCATCGGGCTGGCCAGACCGGCGGGGTTAAACAGGGAATAGCTGGCTGCCTCTGACCCGTAAAGCTGCGCCAATCCGGTGCCCGTGCCCAGGAACGGACGGTAGCCATCGAACACAAGATCATAGTCGCGATCGCGTTCGCGGGCCGTATATTGCGAACTGTCGACTTTCTCCAGAACCGCGTCGATGCCCATATTCGTCAGGTTCGACATAAAGTTTTCGATAACCGCAGACAGCGTGGCCGACCCCGACGAATTCAGCAAAAACGTCAGGCGCAGCGGCTTGCCGGTTGCGTCATAGCGTTTGCCATCGGTGCCCACGGCCCAACCGGCCTCGTCCAGCAGCTTCATCGCGCGGCGCAGATTGCGGCGGTCGAGCAGGCGGGACGGGTCCGACACATGCGGCACAACCGCGTCTTGGGTCAGCATTTCAGGCGCGATCACATCGCCAAGCCGCTCTAGCAGCGCCAGTTCCATGCCTTGGGGTTTGCCGGTGGCCATCAAGGGCGTGTCCTGGGTGAATGACGCGCGTGGCTTGAACAACCCGTATTGCAGGGATTCGTTGGTCCATTCAAAGTTGAAGCCCAATGCAACGGCCTCGCGGATACGCTTGTCTTTCAACACCTCGCGGCCAAGGTTGAAAATGATCCCCGAAGGCGTCGGGGGCGACCCGTCGGGGATGTCTTCCTTGACCACATATCCCGCATCGACCTTGGGGAAATCATAGGCAGACGCCCATTGTTTGGAATTTCCTTCGGTGCGGAACGTGTATTCACCGGCTTTAAACGCCTCGAAGGCAGAGTTTTCATCGCCGAAATACTCAATGCGAATCGTATCAAAGTTATTGCGGCCCACGTTGAACGGCAGATCGGCCCCCCAATAGTCGGGGTTGCGCTTGTAGACGATGCGCCGGTTCACATCGACCGTGTCGATCACATAAGGGCCGGACCCCGGCGATGTCATCAAACGGGATTCGTCCAGCCGCGCGCCGGATTCCTCGTACCATTTCTTGGACCACGCAGGCACGCCGCCCACCTGATCAATCAGGCTGCGGCGCGAAATGCCGGGGGTGAAATAGAATTTAACGGTATGGTCGTCGATCACCTCGACCTTGGGAATGCGCTGGCGCACAGCATCCGCATAGGATTTCAGCCCCTGATCCAGCAACAGGTTGTGGCTGAATGCGATGTCATGCGCCGTCACAGGGTCGCCAGTCGAAAACTTGGCATCCTTGCGCATGTGGAAAATCACCCAATCCTTGGTGTCGGGATATTCGAGGCTTTCACACAGCAGGCAATAGGCCTCTCCATAGACATCCGCAGGTGCGGCCTCGTTGCCCGTCCCCTCGCCCAGCAGGCTTTCAAACATGATGGTGCTTAACGCGCCGCCACGGCCCTTGCGGGAATAGGGGTTCATCGAATCAAACGTGCCCAATGTGGAAATCGAAATCTCGCCACCCTTGGGGGCATCGGGGTTCACATAATCGAAATGCGGATAATCCGCCGGATATTTCAGATCGCCGTAAAACGAATAGCCGTGACTGCGGATCATCTTGCCCTCTTGGGCATAGGCTGAAACGCCGACCAGCATCGCCCCCAAAGCCAGAAATGCCACCCAAAAGGCTTGCGAATATGTCTTGCGGGCGCGGGCAGACGCGATCATGCGGGCGCGGGCAATTGTCCGGGGCATCAGATTTTCCTTTGCAAAATTCTCGGGGTGGGCGGTTTAGACCCTTTTTCCAAGCTAACGGCCCAGAACGCCCGAATACAAGTTGCGAATATGTTATCTGGTTGAAATCTGACCCCCAAACGCAAAAGGCCGCCCAACAAGGGGCGGCCTTTGTGAAATCTGTGAGACGGCTTAGTTGTCCAGGCTGTCCAGATACGCAATCACGTTCGCGCGGTCTTCGATCTTGGTCAGACCGGCAAAGCCCATTGTTGTACCGGGCGCAAATGCCGCCGGCTTTGTCAGGAACGCGTTCAGGTTCTCTGGGGTCCAGACATCGGCCGCTTTTTCAAGGTTGCCGGAATAGGCTGAAAATCCTTCGGCGCTATCGACCGCGCGGCCAACAACATCGTACAGGTAGGGGCCCACGGCGTTTTCGCCTTTGCCCACTTTGTGACATGCGCCACATTTGCGGAAAACTTTTTCACCCGCGCCAACATCGGCAGAGGCCAGCACCGCCGAGAAATCAACGGCGTCGTCGGCCGGGGCATCGCCGCCATCCGAGGCAACTTCAACAACGTATCCAGCCTCACCGTGTACTTCGTTGTGGTAAACCTCTTCGCTGGCAAACTTGCCAAGCAAAAGAACAAGCCAAGCGCCAAAAAGGCCGGCAGCTACTTTAGTGATCGTCATTGTATCGAACATGCGTGTAGGTCCATCGTTGGTATTCGGGCATTGCGTTGTCCGCGTATCTATTGCTTTCCCTCCCTCGGGGCAAGGTGTAGTTAGCGCGACGAAACGCCCACATTGGTAAAGGTCTTATAAAGGACGCGCAAAATGAGCCAAAAAAATGCACCTCGCATCGCTTTTCAGGGCGCTTTGGGCGCTTACAGCCACGAGGCATGCCTTCAATCGCGCCCTGACATGATTCCCGTGCCCTGCCTGACATTCGAAGATGTTTTTCACGCCGTGCGCGACGGTCGGGCCGATTTGGCCATGTTGCCTGTCGAAAACACGACCTACGGGCGGGTGGCCGATATTCACCGCTTGCTGCCCAAAAGCGGCCTGCACATCATCGATGAGGCTTTTGTACGGGTTCGCATCAGTCTGATGGCACGGCCCGGTGTCGCGCTCGAAGACATCAAACATGTGCGCGCGCATATGGTCTTGATCCCGCAGGCCCGCCGCTGGCTGGATGCCCATGGTATCGGATCGGAATCTGCAACTGACAGCGCAGGGGCCGCCCAGGAACTGGCCGCGTCAGGCGAACGTGACGTCGGCGTGCTGGCCAGCGAAGTCGCCGCAGATATTCACGGCCTCACTGTTCTGGCCCGCGACATCGAAGATCTGGACCATAACACCACCCGGTTCTTGTTGATGGCCCCTGAAATCGACACCACACGCCGCGCCGAGAAAATGCTGACGACATTCGTCTTCGAGGTCCGCAACATTCCTGCGGCGTTGTACAAGGCCATGGGCGGGTTTGCGACAAACGGTGTGAACATGACCAAGCTGGAAAGCTATATGGTCGGTGGATCTTTTACCGCGACGCAGTTTTATTCCGACATCGAAGGGCATCCCGAGGATCCGGCCGTACAGCGCGCTTTGGAAGAATTGGGCTATTTCACCAACATGCTGGAAATTCTGGGCGTCTATCCTGCCGATCCCGACAGACAGAGCTAACGACCCGGCAGAGCTAGCGAACGGCAGTATCAGCGGGCCTTATCTGGCCTGCTGATAGCGTTCTTCCATATCCTTGGCATATTCATTGACCCGCTCTTTGTACTTCTTGGTCAAAGACGTCTTGGCCAGCTTCAAGGATTGCACCAGCAGGCGCGCAGACAGGGTTTTCGGCTTGATCTCGAGCGTCGACACAATGCGCGTCCGGCTTCGCGACAGGGCCAGCAATTCGAAATACATGTCGCCCAGCAATCCGGGCGACTTTGATTCAAGACGCATTTCGGTAGGCTGCTCGAAGGTCACCATCTCGACCTCGATTTCGCGCCGTTTGCCGCGCATGTCAAAAGCCGCTTCCCACTTCATCCCGTTTCCGGGGGCGGTCATTTTGTCCACACGATGCACCTCGGCACCGCGCCGCATGGCCGCGCGTTCGAACGTGTCGAACTCGCACAACATGCCGAACACGGCATCAATGGGTGCCTCAATATCCTCTTTTGTCGAAAACTTCATGCTACCGCCCGATCATTTTGTGAATCATCGCCTCAATCCAGCGTATCTGCAAGCCAGTTTTCCACCAAGAAGTGGGCAATCGCCCCTTTCCGTAAGGGCAAGATCGTCCTGTGTCGCCCTGCAAATATGTCCATCATCTCTTCTCTGCTGACCCAAAGCGCGTCTTCGATTTCTTTCGGATCAATTTTAATTTCCCGACTTGTTGCATCACCGGCACAGCCAAACATAAGCGATGCGGGAAACGGCCAGGGCTGGCTCGCCAAATAGGTGACTTCGCCGACAGTCACACCGGATTCTTCGAACACCTCACGGCGCACAGCCGCTTCCAACGTCTCACCCGGTTCGACAAAACCGGCCAACAGCGAATACATCCCCGCGGGCCAGCCCGGCGACCGCCCCATCAGGACAGAATTGCCATGGGTAATCAGCATGATCACCACCGGATCGGTGCGCGGGAAATGCGCCCCGCGACATGCCGGGCAATTGCGCTGCCAGCCCGCATCATTGATCACGGTTTCAAACCCGCAGCGGGCGCAAAACCCGTGGCTGTCATGCCAGGATAGGATCGCCTTGCCCGTCGCGGCCAGCTCCGCATCGCGGGGGGCCAACCACGTCATCACCCGCCGCAATTCGACAAAAACATAGTCTTGCGGTAACATTGGATGGTGTTGCTCGCTTGGGTCCATAAACTGGCCCAGCTGTCGCGGATCAACGTCGTCGGGCATCCATTGCGAAAGATCATAGGCGAACCGCGCCGCGCCGTCTTCCCGACCCAGCAGGATCGGCGTCCCGCTTGCGTCCTCAAGCGCGGGGTGATCCAGCGGCAAACGCACAAGCGACGCCGGGCGCGTCGGATCAATCATGACCTTGCCCCGCCAAAACAGGATCGCACGTGCAGCATCATCCGCCTTCAGCGCCGCAACTGCGTCTTTGTCGCCCCGCACCTCGCCTGCGCGGTCCAGCGATGAACCCCCAAATGTAACCGTTTCCGCGTGCTTCATGTCGTTTCCCATTCCCTGTTTACCCACTGAGTAGTCAGCATCAGAGTCAAAGCCAAGCCTAGGCAAAATACATCAGGGTTAAAATTTCAATTAGCGCTGGAATGATATCTGGCTACTCTACCCTAACGAATCTCGGAGGCACCTTGGTACCTAGCGGACATCAGACGTTTGGAACGGATCGTTGTGCCCAGTTTGGCAGTGGGCACCATTCATGATGCGCATCACTGCAAAACTGCGCCTTCTTGCGACAACGGATCTGCATATGAACCTGCTCGGATTCGATTATGCCACTGACAGCCAAGCCCTTACCAACGGCATTGCGGGGATCAGCACGCTTGTCGCCAAGGCCCGCGCGATGGCCCAAGCAGGTGGGCGGGCTGTTGTTCTGCTGGACAATGGCGATTTTCTGCAAGGCACCGCGCTGGCCGACTGGCACAGCACGCGCCCGCCAACAAAGGACCACCCGATTATTCGCGCTTTTAACGCCATGCAATATGACGCAGTCGGCCTGGGCAACCATGATCTGGATTACGGCACCACCTATCTGGCCGAGGCGATCAAGGGTCTGGATTCCCCGGCAATTTCAACGAACCTCGCGTGCGACGCGCTTGCCGGCGTCAGAAAACACATCATGATCGCGCGGCAGGTCCGTACAACCCAAGGCACATCCGAAGGCACCGCAACCTTGAACATTGGCGTTGTGTCGGCACTGCCGATCGAGACGGCGATCTGGAACAAGCTTGAACTGCCCGATGACGCCACCATCCAGGATCCGTTAGACTCCATCGCCGATGCCGCCGCGCTGTTGCGCGCGCGCGGGGCGGATCTGGTCATTGCCCTTGCACATATGGGGATCGGCCCGTCGAAAACCGCTAACACCTGCGGAAACTCGGGCGCGGCGGTCTTGGCGCAATTGCCAGATATCGACGTGGTCATCGCAGGCCACACCCATCAGCGCCATCCGCAGGGTGATGCGGGCGAAACGGTCATCGGCACCGCCTGCCCGATCGTCATGCCCGGATATGCAGGGGCCGATCTGGGGGTTATCGACCTTGATCTGGAACGCGGTGCCGATGGCAAATGGCGGATCGCGCAACAGAGAACTGCCCTCTGGCCGAACACGAATACGGTCGCGGCAGATCGTACCATCACCAAGATCAGCGCCCCGGCCCACCACGCAACACGGGATTATCTGTCCGAAACCATCGCGGAGATTTCCCATGACCTGCACAGCTATTTCGGCATGGTCTGCCCCAGCGACGCCCATGCCCTTTCGGCGCGCGCCAAAGCGATCGAGGTCAGACAGGCGTTGGCGACCACCCCGTTTGGGCAGCTTCCCCTGCTGGCCACAGCGACCGCCCGTGCCGCCGGAGGACCAAACGGGCCGACGAATTACATTCACATCCCCAAAGGCCCGGTGTTGCGCAGACATCTGGCAAATTTCGCCCCCTCCACCAACCGGACCTGCGCCATGCTGGTGACCGGCGACACCCTTCGAAACTGGCTGGAGCACTCCGCATCTGTGTACCGCCAGATATCAACCGACGCGCCGGAACAACCCTTGCTGGATCACACCAACCCCAGCTTCATTTTCGATACGATCTATGGGCTGGACTACCGGATCGACCCGTCACGCCCGGTCGGGCAGCGGATCACGACCCTGCATCACGACAGCAAAGCGGTCACGCCGGACCAACGCTTTGTTCTTGCGACGAACCATTTCAGGGCCGCAGGCGGTGGCGGATATAGCGACCTGAACCTGCCCGCGCCGCTGTTTCAAAGTGACCTATCCCCGGTTCAGGGATTCGTGCAGGCGTTGCAGAGCGATGATCTGGCCGAATGGACGCACACCGCCCCGTGGCGACTGAACTGTTCGGGCCGGTGCAAGGCCGTGTTCGAATGCAGCCCGCTGGCCCTGCGCTATTTTGATCAGATCCGCACGCTTTCCCCCGAAATACTGGGCCACACCGAAACCGGATTCGACCGCGTCCAGATCACCTTGTGAACCTTGCACTTTGAAAAACACCGTACTATATGGACCTCGAGAGGTTGGTGCGGGCAGGTGCCTCGCCAACCCGGTCAGATCCGGAAGGAAGCAGCCGTAACGAGCCCCACTTGGGTCGTTATCAGCCTCTCACCTTAGCGTATTTTGCAAAGCAAAATGCGCGTCGCCCCGGCAGGGTCATCCAAAGGATGGCACGAGAGGGGCAATAGCCCCAAAAATTCCACGGCCCCCGTGATGCTAATGCGATGCTTTCGCCCTTTTCGGCCATCCGCAATTTCACGAGCGTACAGACGCCGGTTAAGTTACCCAAAGACAACTTAACCATCCATTTATAAACGCAACTCTTACCTTACAGCAAAGACCACAAGGGCGCGCTCACAGCCGTTCAGCCGCAAAGGTGTCGCATTGCCCGACCTGACCGCTGTCAAACCCGCGCTGGAACCACGACGATCTTTGCGCCGATGTGCCATGGGTAAAGGTATGCGGCTGCGGTGCGCGCCCGGCCTGCTTTTGCAGGTAATCATCGCCGATCTTGCGCGCCGCATTCAAGGCCTCGTCCAGATCGCCACGCTCCATCAAGCCTTTGACGTTTTTCGCCCAGATGCCCGAAAGACAATCGGCCATCAGCTCCAACCGGACGGTCAGGGCATTCGCCTCAGCTGTTGAGGATTGCCGACGCAGCGCATCGACTTGCGGCAGGATACCCAACTGGTTTTGCACGTGATGTGCCACTTCATGGGCAATCACATAAGCCGCAGCGAAATCGCCGCCCGCCCCCATGCGCTGCGCCAGCATGTTGAAAAACTGCGTGTCCAGATACGCTTTTTCATCGGCAGGGCAGTAAAACGGCCCCGACGCGCCCGACGCACCCCCACACGCGCTTTGCGTTACGTTCGAGAAGACCACCAGTTTCGGCGGCACATAGTCGCGCCCCAGCTGATCGGGAAAGATATTGCCCCAGACGTCTTCGGTGGTTGCCAGAACCTGCGCCGAAAACTGCGTCGCCTGCGCATCTGCCTCAGTGACCTGTGTTCCCTGCTGGGTCTGTCCGCCGCCATTGAGCAAGGGCGACACGTCAATGCCGGTGAAATACCCGATCGCCAGAACCGCCAGCACGCCGACCAGCCCCAGACCACCCTTGCCACCGCCGCCGCCACCTCGACCGCCGCGCAGTTCAACATTCTTGCTTCGCCGTATCCCTCGCAGTCGCATCGCGTGCCCCCAGTCTAATATCCATTCAGTTGAGGTATGTTTAACCTTTAGCAGCCCCCCCGTTCAACGCCTAACACTGCCATGCCCAACAGCGGTGGACGCTGCCCTGCCCGCGCCCTATCTTGGGCCACAAACCGAATCCCCGAAGGATCCTCATGTCAGCACCCTCTGCCTACCGCGTTCTTGCCCGCAAATACCGGCCCGAGACCTTTACCGATCTCGTCGGTCAGGATGCCATGGTGCGGACCCTGAAAAATGCTTTTGCCGCAGACCGCATTGCGCAGGCGTTTATCATGACCGGAATCAGGGGCACCGGCAAAACCACCACCGCGCGGATCATCGCCAAGGGAATGAACTGTATCGGGCCGGATGGTCAGGGCGGCCCGACCACCGAACCCTGCGGGGAATGCGAACATTGCGTGGCCATCATGGAAGGCCGCCATGTCGACGTGATGGAGATGGACGCCGCATCAAACACCGGTGTCGGCAATATCCGCGAGATTATCGATTCCGTGCATTACCGTGCGGCCTCGGCCCGGTACAAAGTCTACATCATCGATGAGGTGCACATGCTGTCGACAGGTGCGTTCAACGCCCTGCTGAAGACGCTTGAGGAACCGCCCGAACATGTGAAGTTCATCTTTGCGACCACGGAAATCCGCAAGGTGCCGGTCACGGTGCTATCGCGCTGCCAGCGCTTTGATTTGCGCCGGATCGAACCCGAGGTGATGATCGCCCTGATGCGAAAAATCGCAACCTCCGAAGGCGCGGAAATTGCTGATGACGCGCTGGCGCTGATCACCCGCGCCGCCGAAGGATCGGCCCGCGATGCGACCTCCCTGCTCGATCAGGCGATCAGCCACGGCGCAGGCGAAACCACCGCCGTTCAGGTGCGCGCGATGCTGGGGCTGGCCGACCGTGGCCGGGTCCTGGACCTGTTTGACATGATCCTGCGCGGCGATGCGGCGGGTGCGTTGAACGAACTCAGCAGCCAGTATTCGGACGGGGCCGACCCGATGGCGGTGCTGCGCGATCTGGCCGAGATCACCCATTGGGTGTCAGTCGTGAAAATCACCCCCGACGCCGCCGAAGACCCGACCGTGTCGCCCGAAGAACGCAACCGTGGCCTGACCATGGCCGACACCCTGCCGATGCGCGTGCTCACGCGGCTGTGGCAGATGCTGCTCAAGGCGCTGGACGAGGTCGCAAGCGCGCCCAACGCAATGATGGCGGCTGAAATGGCGGTGATCCGCCTGACCCATGTGGCCGACCTGCCCAGCCCCGAAGAACTGGTGCGCAAGCTTGGCAATGCAACACCGCCCCCCGCGGCCCCGCACGCACCCGCGCCAAACGGTGGCGGTGCTGGTGGTGGCGGCAGCGGTGGGACCGCGTCGGCGATGGCCGGGCAGCATGTGCAATCCGGCGGGTCCACCGGCGTCACCATGACCGCAACCGCCCCGGCGATCGATCAGGCGCTCGCGCGGTTTCCCAGCTTTGAACATGTGGTCGAACTGATCCGCACCTACCGTGATGTGAAACTGCTGGTCGAAGTCGAAAACACCGTGCGACTGGCCGCCTACCAACCCGGCC
>Ga0206127_1000083_pt1 | contig 111431 bp, 104 predicted proteins | sample Helgoland_Spring_6_FD_148646 | JGI IMG/M metagenome (GOLD analysis project Ga0206127, IMG submission 148646) | Pelagic subsurface seawater microbial communities from Kabeltonne, Helgoland, North Sea - Helgoland_Spring_Bloom_20160419_1 | ecosystem: Environmental > Aquatic > Marine > Epipelagic ...
AGTCTTAAAATAAGAAATTGTGAATTGTGTAACAGAGAAAGAGAACTTACTTTTCATCATCTCATTCCTAAAAAAAATCATAAAATCAAACACATCAGAGAAAAATACTCTTTTCTTGATATTAATTCCTACGGAATAAAAATCTGTAGAGACTGTCATAAGATGATTCATAAACTTATTCCTCATAAATTACTTGCTTTAGATTATAATACCAAGGAAAAACTTCAAAATCATCCGGAACTAAAAAAATTCATTGAATGGGTTAAGTTTCAAACTAAGAAGGTTAAATAAAGTTATTTATCTGTTGGTTTTTTATATTTGATTTATGGAAAGTTTTGGTATTTTGGGATTTGTATTTGGAGTTAGTGCATTAGCAATGGTTTTAGAAATGAAAAAAACTATAAAATCTCTTCAAGAAGAAGTAGAAGAACTTAAAAAGAAATAGTCTAACTAATTATATTTTCCTCTCTTAGGCTAGAAAGAGATTAGTAATTAATTCGTCATTTTTTTTATACATTAGTTATATGAAAAATTGGATTATCTATAGCGTAGCAACTTTTATATTACTATCTATTGTTGCTTATTACTTTGTAAATGGAACTTGTAATTCTGTTTTTTGTGGTTTGTTTTGTTAAATCACTAATTTGAAATTAATATTTCCTACAACTCTTTACTTTTCCTAGATTCTCTCTCTAACAATTCTGCATAAACTTTTGCGAAATTTTGATTCACCTTTTTTGCTTCTCTAACAGAAGGATTGCTTGCTGTTACGGTCATTAGTAATTGAGCTGGACTAATTTTTAGAATTGCAGCAAGGGAAAACCACCGAAATCCAACGCCAATATTTGTGTCTATACTACGTGCTTGATGCCAAAAAAATGGCGGATTATATAAAACATCTCCAGGTTCAAGAATGACAGTCCATCCGTCTGCTTTTTTAAAACTTCCCTCTGGTTTCTCTCCATTTGCTTGACTTCTGAAAAATACAGATCTATCTACAACAGGTTCTAGTAAAGGAGAAATTTTATTGCTATAAATCCACCATTGTTTCCTTCCATGAATCTGAATAAATAAATTAGAACCAATTGCGCAGTGCATTTGTGTCGATGTTCTAGCTCCTCCCATAAATAATTGATGCTTTACTTCTCTTGCATCATTATTTGCAGCAGACATTAACCAATCCATATCCAAATCTTTCAAAAGCTCTGGATGTTGATCTAGAATGGGTAACAATCTTGCATAATCTTTTCCTCCTTTATTCATTGATTCTACAAATTCAAATAGGGAAACAGTTTTGGTCTTTTTTCCATTAGTGTATGCTAGGTCCTTGCTCTCAATTGCCGCATCAAACAATATTACTGGATCATCAGGGTATTTTTCTGCGAAAAATTCGGGATTCCATTTTTTATAAAAAGGCCAAGAAGAAGCTGCATTTTTTAGTACAACAGGAAGAGATTTTTTTCGATAGTTTTTAATAAACTCTTCAATATTCATTCCCTCAATGACCGGTACAGAAACATGATTTTCGCCATTTTCGCCAAGACCACCAATTTCATTAGGTATTTTTTGGGATATGGACGTGCTTAGATCTTCCCTTAATTTTTTTATTTTATTATTGGAACCAAAAAAATGCTCTGCTACCCACAACATGGAATATAGGTAGCGATCGTATCGCGAGATTTTATCCATAAACTTTTTTTCTTTATTAAAAATGGCTTCCTTTAATAGAGATTAGAAACTATCCTTTATTAAACATATAAATTTAAATTTATTTAGGAGTATGAGTTTTGTATTAAAAAGGAGTTTATAATTTACATTTTAAAGAATTATTTACAGAGAAAATTATTTATTTAAAAGGATTCTTTTATTTAACAATCAAATTTAAACATAGAGATGAAAAACTTATTTTTTTTATTATTTACAGTGCTTTTTTTGAACACTTTACATTCCCAAACCAACAATGTCAAAAATATCCTAGAAGAATATAACTACTCCACGGATTCTTTCTTTGTAGGAGGAACTTTAACCAAGTTCCAACTAAATACGGAATTAGAAAATATATTTCTCAAAGAATTTAATTATCTAACTCCAGCCAATTCATTTAAGCAAACGGTTATACATCCAAAACCAGATGTTTGGAGATGGGAGAGATATGACAGCTTTATGAATTTTGCCAATGAAAATAATCTTATGCTAAGAGTTCATGGACCCATTAGTCCTCAATCTTCAAAATGGGTAAAAGACGACAGCAGAACCAAAGAAGAACTCTCTCTTATTTTAGAAGAATTCTTAACTGAGCTTTGTAAAAAAGTTAATGTAGAAAAATCTGTTAAATGGATGGATGTAGTAAATGAAACAGTTCTTAGAAATGGTAGTTGGTTTGCAGAAAAACCAGGAGTTGACAAGTGGGAAAACCCTTGGACACAAATTGGTATAAATGAAGATGGCTTTCCCAAATATATTGTTAAGGCCTTTGAAATAGCCAATAAACACGCAACAAATATTAAATTAGTTTACAACCATAACGGAGGAATGGAAAAAGTAATGTGGGAAAAAATAATGGAAACCATTACGTATTTAAAATCTAAAGGCCTTAGAGTAGATGCCATTGGTTGGCAAGCCCATCTAAGAACCAATAGTCTATCCAAAGAAGATCTTCAATACCTAGATTTTTTAATGGATTGGGCACACAAAAATAATTTAGAATTTCATATTACCGAACTTAATCTTTGGGTAAAAGAAGAAACTCCGAACTTAGACTCTATTCAAACTGTTCAAGCAGAACTATACAAAAAAATAATGGATAAAATGATTTCAAAAAAGAACAATGGGGTAGTAGCATTAAATTTTTGGGGAATAAAAGATAGAAAAGGACCAAGCAAACTCAATAAAAATATTTTAAGCATCTACAATCAAAGTCTAGAGCCAAATCCTGCATTGAATGCAGTTAAAAAATCTTTAAAAAGTAAATAAAATTTTAACTTAAATTGTTTAAAAGTATCGAAGTTTTATTTATATTTAGTAAATTAATTAACTAAAATTATATATATGAAAAGAATATCTACACTTATGTTTGCCTTAGCTTTTATGTTTAATGCTAGTGCATCTAACGCTGATTTATTTTCTTACGACCTTTCAGAAATCAGTACTGAATTATCAGATTTAGAAGTTGTTGAAAATGTAATCACTTACAACCAAAATTCTACTATTGAGGAAATAAATAAGAAAATTATTAATAATAATTTCTTAAGTAGTTCTTTTGATACCGATTATAAATCATCTCTAGCTTTAAGAGCAGGGTTAATAGATGATATGGACTGGGGTGCATTTGCATGGGGATTTTGCTGTTGGCCAGTTGGGTTTTTCGTTGTAGTGACTAACAAAGACAAAGAAAGTAATCAGAAAAAATCTTATTTTGTTGGACTTGGGATATCTACAGTTCTAGGTATAATAAGCGCAGTACTTCAACTTGCAGCAGCATAAATTATTATAAATTAATTTTAAAGCTCGATTATTCGAGCTTTTTTTTTGACATGAAACTTCTAAAACTCGTATGTTTTATTCATATTGTATTGGGACCTCTTATCTTCATGAGTCAAAAGTCCTATTCAAGAATAGAGGCTGAAGTTACCATTAAGGAAATAGATTCTACTAGTAGAATCACAACAGGTAAAATGTTCTATGATAAAAATCTGAGGGCTATGTATTATTCAATTATGTATCCCACTAGGGAGGTTGTAGTATATACAGATTCAATGATATACAGGTTAAACAATGACAAGGTTGTGGAAAATCATAAAAGTGCAACTGGTTTAAAATTCAATATTTTTAATTTAGTATTAAATAGCCAAATGGAATATTATGGTTTAAATTCAAGCTCTTATGAGCTGGTAAATACTAAAAATGATCAAGATCAAATTATTACTACATGGAAGCCAAAGTTTAAAAATAAAAAGTACATTTCTGGAAAAATTGTAATGAGTCAGAAAAACAAATTAATTTTTGGACTTGTAAGCTTCCATCCAGATGGATCAATCATCAGTAAGCAATTTTTTGAAGATTATACTAATGTTGATGGCCTAATGATACCATCTAAAATCACTCAAATTGCATTTATTAATGATAAATCTGAATACAAAATAACTACTTATAAAAATATAAAAGTCAATAATTTTGATGACCAAAAAAATTATAGTTCTGAGTTTTATTTTTCTGATTAACTTTTCCTTTGCTCAAAATAAAGAAGATCTTTCTTTTTCTAGAAGTTTGAATAAAGAAACTGTTACTACAGTTTATAATGTTAAAAAGGACAAAAGCACATCCTATGGATTGTTTTCATTTTATAAAAAATTTATTTCATCTCAGGATTCCGGAGATTGTAATTTTTATCCATCTTGTTCTGTATACGGAACTCAATCTTTTCAAAAGTTAGGGTTTTTTAAAGGCTTGTTTAATACTTTTGATAGGCTTACAAGGTGTAATGGATTAAACAGAAAAGATTACCATATACACAAACCAACTAATCTATTATATGATCCGGTTTAGTAATTTAATATTATCAATTTTTATATGTGTATTTTCCTGTTTAGGACAATCAGAAAATTATTTCAGTTCTGAAAACACATTAAAATATGCTAATTATTTATTTAATAATTTTGATTATGAACTTGCAATGAATGAATATTCACAGTTGTTAAGTGAGGATAATGCTTTACTCAAAAAATATTTGATTTCGGCTAGTAAATCAAAAAATTACTCAGCAGGAATATCATCTTATAAATCTTTAAGGGATAATGAATATAATCAAGAAGTATTTGATGAATATCTAAAACTTCTATATTTAAATAGAAATTTTGATACCCTAAATAAAGAATTATCAAATTGTAATTCTCTGATATCTAAGAAATTAAAACTATCATTAAATATTTTAGATGATACTTTGATTCAGTCTGCCGAATTAGAAGATTTTCCTAAATTAAAAAGTGTATTGTTATATAGAAATACATATAAGAAAAAGAGTCCAATTATAGCTGGAATAGCTTCATCATTTTTGCCCGGTTCTGGAAAGTTATATACTGGTTACAAAAAAGACGGAATTCTCTCATTTTTATTTGTTGGGTTGAATTCTTATTTGTCTTATAGAGGTTTCAAAAAGAGAGGATTAAAAAGTGGTTTTGGATGGGTTTATTCATTTGCAGGATTAAGTTTTTATTTAGGAAACATTCATGGATCTTATAAATCTGCTAAAACCAGAAATGAAAAATTACAAAAGGATTTAAATGAAAAATTGGATAATATATTTAATTAGTTTATTGTACACTACGACTTTAACTGGTCAAAAAAAGGAAGAATCTTTTCAAATAGCCTTAGAAAATTTCCATTCAGAAAATTATGATTTATGTATTCCTTACTTTAAGAGAATTGCTTTTTTTGAGTCTGATAATATTACGAATTTAAATTACTTAGCTGAAAGCTATAGTAAAATAAAATCCTATGATAATGCATTAGTTCACTACTCTTTAATGTATAATCTTCTTTCAAACGATAGTCTTAAAAATGAGGTATGTTTTGAAATGGCAAAATGTTACATGTCACAAGAAAAGTACGACTATGCTGAAATTGAAATTTTAAATATTAAAGAAGTTAATAAATACTTTAAATCCAGAAAAAATTATTACTTATTTCTTATTTATTTAAATAAAAGAGAATTTGAATTATCAAAAAATTATTTTTTGAATATTAGTGAGTTTTCGGACTCAAAAATTAATCTAATTCAAAGCTCTTTCTCTCATCTTGAAAAAAAGATTAGAAGAACAAATCCAAAAGTTGCCTCTGTTTTAAGTATGTTAATACCGGGTTCAGGCCAGATGTTTTATGGCAATTTTAGTTCAGGAATTAATTCACTTTTACTAACAACAACAGCTCTAACTGTATTTACAATAATCTCAATTAGATATTCCTATATAGACGCAATGCTTAGCGTCTTTCCATATTATCAAAGATATTACATAGGTGGTGTAATAAATGCCATTAATTTTGCTGAAGAAAAAAATAAGTTAATAACTCACAAGACAATTAATAATCTAAATAATATTATAAATCTAGATAATAATAATTAGATATTAATTACTGTCTCAGTAGCAACATTACCTTCCATTATTTTTCCTGCTTCAAGTACTCCGTCTCCACCCTTAATAAAAAAAACTGCTACTATTCCAATTCCTGCTAATAAAAGACAAGCACCTATTCCAACACCCCATGCTAAAGTAGCTTTATCCTCTCCTTTATTTTTTATAGGCGAACTAGATAATGGGATTGTAGTACCATTTATTCTTAAATTTGAGATGTCAACTCCTACTTCTCCTGGTTTACCTTGGCCTTTAGAAGCAGTACATAAAGAAACTATACCAGTTGCTCTTGTTCCAGCAGTAATCAATGTTTTATCATTGGATTTAACATCGTATAAAACAGATAAGTTAACTATATCGCCTTCATTACATTCGGTAGAGCTCACGCTTTGTAGTAATTTTAAAGTTACTAAAGTTCCAGCAGGAATTTTTACTTTTTTAGGTACAAAACTAAAACTTGAAGTTAGTACTATGATATTGAACGCCAGGAAGATACTTAATGGCTTCACAAGGAATTTTATTCTAAATATTTTTAACATAATTTTTATTTTTAAGAAAATTAACTAATTTATGTTTGATTAAATTATTAAATAGGTGTGAATACGTAAACACACCTACTTTTAATACTATTTATTTAAATTTTATTTCTTCAAAAATTTTTCTAAAATAATTAGCCTGGTTTAAAATTAATTGTGAATTATTATTGATTGAGAGCATTGCTTTTTGTTTTTTTTGTAATAAAACCTCTTTTGAATAGTTGGCTTTAATCATTGCCTTTAGCTCATAATATAAATAAATTAAATTGTTAGGATATATTTTTGTTAAAATGCTATAATGATAAATTGCCCTATCCATTTCCTGTTCATTATCATCATATATTCTAGCTAAAAAATAGTTTGCTTCTGAACTAATTATTAAATTTTCACTTTTAGTAGCTTCATTTAATAACTTAATTCCGTATTCTAAATTAGATTCCGGATAAAATAATAGCCCTGCTTTAAACAAATAACTTTCATCTCTTGCATATTCAGTGAAGTAATGAAATAAACCACTTGTAAATTTAAAACAATCACAATCATCAACTTTAATTAGTGTTTGCTCAATAATATCTAACATGCTTTTAGTATGAGAAAGTAACTGTAAATAATTCTTAGACAAGCTGTATAACCTTGTTAAATAACCAAAAGAAATAAATTGACTGAATTCAGGGCTCCAAAAACATTTTCTTTTACTATTGTTGATTAAATAAATATTTTCAAGTGTGTTTTTAGCATTAATTTGAGTTAATGTTCTAATGCTATCATTATCATTTCCAGAAATTAAAACCCACCAATAGTAATTAGTTTTTAATTGACTGAATAAATAATCATTTCTAGACTCTTTTTCAAATATGTTAATTAATGAATCTGCATTTTGAAAATTAAAGGATGTAATCTCATGAGAAATATCACCAATTTTTGTGTAAATTATTTGAGTTTCACCCTTAAATGAGATTAAAAAGAAAATTAAATATGTTAATATATGTTTAATAAGAAATCAGATAATAAATAATACCAAAGCTCAAAATTACAGTTAAAATTAGAACTATAAACATCAAAATAAACTCAATAAAATCTACAATCAAAGTCTAGAGCCAAATCCTGCATTGAATGCAGTTAAAAAATCTTTAAAAAGTAAATAAATAATAGTATTTATCTCTGTAATCTAAATTTTTAAAATTTATAATATCCTTTGCCAAACTTTTTCTTAAATTGAATTTCATTTACATAATATATGAAAAGATTATTTTTTTTATTGTTATTTTCCTCCTTATTTATTTTCAATACTTGTAATAAAAATGTGGACTATAACCAGTTAGATGAAGAGATAATTCTTCAGTACATATCCGATAATAACTTAAATGCAGAACCAACAGGAAGTGGCTTGTATTATGTAGTAAATAATACTGGTAACGGAGATGTTCCAGATATTAATTCCATTGTAACAGTTGCTTACAAAGGAACATTAACAGATGGTACAATTTTCGATCAGTCTGGTACAAATGGAGCTACATTTCCTTTGAGCAATGTTATCCAAGGATGGCAAGAAGGCATTCCACTCTATAGTGAAGGAGGATCCGGTATTTTACTTATTCCATCTGCTTTGGGATATGGTAGTCAAGCAGTTGGAAGTATTCCAGCAAATTCAGTTTTGATTTTTGAAGTCACTCTTCTCAATGTAAACTAAGTGAGAGAGAAATTCTGCCATTCTTGTAAAAAGAGTAGTGATACCATGTATAGGGTCAGGTTAAACACGTCTAAGAATTGGTATTTTCTATGTAAATCATGTACTGAAGATAACAAGACAAATAATCCCAATTATATTTATGGAGGAACGTGGAAGCTTTAAGATTTTGTTATAGAATAAAAGTATTTACCAAAGGACAAAATACAGTTAACGTTCACATGTCTTAACTCCGAAAAGACGTGATGTCCAGCAAATTCCAGATACTGCATTATATATAAAAACAAATCCTACAAAACTTTGTATGAGCGGCATAAGAGTGTATCCATAGACAAAGGCCGAAGGAATTAAAAATAATGAAACAATAGCTCTTGCCCATCTTTCTGGTTTATTTATATTTTTAGAAACTCCTAGCATATTATTTTTATTAAAGATTCAAATTTATAAATTAATCTAACTTAAATTTTAGTTAATCTAAAAAAGTTAAAGCTTATTGTTGTCAATTACTTTACAAAGCTCTAATTTAGAATTGCTTTGTTAATAATATTTTTACAAATACTTCCACTATTTATAATTATTACGTTTGGTTGGTTACTAACCAAATTTAATGTAGCTAATCAAAGTTGGCTTAAACCTATAGGTGATTTTGCTCTGTATATTGGCTTTCCAGCTCTTATTTTTGGGAATTTAACCGTTTCTAAAATAGATTTTAATTTAGTAGGAGATAGTTTTTTTAGATTTAGTTCTTTGTTATTTGGAGTTCTATTCATTTTTCTATTGCTGATAAATTTCATTACTAAATCTAAAACTCTAAAGGCAACTTACTTAATTAGTTTACTTTTTGGAAATGCAGCTTTTCTCGGAATTCCACTTTTGGTTTCTATAGATTCTTCTTTGTCTCAGATAGCCTCATTAAATGCAGCTGTAATGTTGTTTTGGGTTTTCTCAATAGGTCTTTTTATTGTGGAGAGATATACTTTAGAGCAGCCAAATACTTTTAGAATTTTAAAGAATTTAATTAAAAATCCACTTCTTTTATCTGTTCTTTTTGGATTTTTATTCAACTTTTTAGAAATACGTATACCAGAATTTATTCACCTTCCAATAGAAATGCTTGGTTACGCGGTTTCACCGATGGTAATGCTAATGATAGGGGTTTTTATTGCTATTCATCCTCCTAAAAGTCCTAAGGACTTAAAATTACCATTAGTATATAGTTTTTTCAAATTGCTTTTTTTTCCATTTTTAGGACTAATTACTTTTTATTTTCTTTCTAAAGAAATAGAAATTAGTGGTATTACTCAATTTGCAATGCCAGCTGCAATTACACCATTTGTACTTGCAGAAAGATATAGGCTTAATAAAGAATTTATTTGTAATAGTATTATAGTATCAACAATATTGAGCTTAATTACAATTCCTATAGTAATTAATTTAATTGACTATTTCAACCAAATTTAGCTTTAGAAATTAAAACTATTGAATTACAACTTTCTTTATTAAATATTGGTTTTTGGATTTAATAATCAATGAGTAAATACCACTGGATAGGTAAGGTGCACTGAAATTTATTATGTTGCTATTAAACTTTTGTTGATTTACAATTTGTCCAAGAGGTGATATAAAAGTTATATCAATTTCTTCGTTTAAGTGGTTGTCTAGTTCAATAGTGAAATATCCATTATTTGGATTTGGATAAACACTTACTTCCATATTATTTAAATTATGAACTTCTGATACATCACAATTTTCAATAATAATAATGGTAGAATCACTGTTATAGCAACCATTGGAGTCTGTAACTGTCACAAAATAAGAAGGATCATCTCCATTATTAAATGGTCCAATTTCAATAAATGCATTGGTATTGTTATTATTCCATAAGAACTGGTTTGCAGAACTTATTACGTTTATAGTTGTCAAACTATCACTGCATAGAGTATCTGGAGCGTTTATGGTAACTTGTGGTAGGTCATTAACTGTAACAAAAATAGAGTCTATATTCTGACATCCGTTACTATCTGTTCCTATAGCACTTAAGAAAAAGCTGTTAAAAGCCAGAGAAGTTGTGGTATTGGAAGTATCTCCATTGTTCCAAAGATAGTTTAAGCCACCAATAGCGGAAACCACACTAGTATCTCCAAAACATAAAATACTGTCTCCAGAAATGCTTATTGTAGGCTCTTGTAGGATATTTAAACTATCTACAGAGGTGCTAGAACAACTGTTGGTATCTGTGTAGGAGTAGGTAACATAGTTTATACCAGTGTTCAAAGCTGTAGTGTTTAAAATATTTCCCGTAATTCCAGAGCCAGAATAATTCCCTCCAATTGGCTGACCACCATTTAAAGTTATTAAGCCCTCGTTTCTACAAAGGTTTTCCATTAGGTTCAGTGATACAATTGGGTTTGGATTGATTTTAATAAATGAAGTATCGATATTAGAGCAGTTGTTACTGTCAGTAACTAAGTAGGTTAAGGTGCTATTTCCGGGGTTAATATTAATTGGGTCAAAAAAACCATTAGAAATACCAATACCAGAGTAAGTGCCACCAGTTGGTAGTCCATTGTTTAGAGCAACGGATGGGCTGTTTTCACATATTTCAATAGATGTTAAATTTACAATTGGCAGGGCATTTACATTTAAAGTATCTATTATACTACTCAGACAACCATTACTATCAATAAATTCATAGTTTACCAATTGTTGTCCAACACCTGCTATAGAGGGGTCAAATAGATTATTGGAAATTCCATTTCCAAAGTAAGTGCCACCAATTGGAAGATAATTATTTAAGGCGGAAATAGAATCGTTAACACAGAAATCATTTATTAAACTATTACTTGAATATATATTAGTTAAATCATTGACTAATAGAGATATATTTTGATTATTAGAACAAGAATTAAAATCTGTATAAGTATAATTAATATTATTTATCCCTATATTGGTATTGTTGGAATAAAAAATACCATTGTTAGTATTATTTCCAGAATAATTTCCCCCGGTTGGACTCATGAAATTCAAAACAAGACTATCGTTAACACAAAGTTCAGGAATTGAACCAAAACTTAATGTTGGCAGTGGGTTTACTGTAATGGTTTGTGAATCTGAAAGAAAACATCCATTTAATTCTCCAGTGTAAGTAATAATATGATTTCCTGTTCCAGAGCTATCTGGATAGAATATTCCGTTATTTACACCATTTCCACTATAGGTTCCACCCAATGGAATACCGCTAGTTAAAACTAAATTGGTGGCATCTATACAAAGATCATTAATGGAGCTTAAAGTTGTATTGGGTAATGGCTTTACAGTAAGAGAGGTTTCTGAGTTATTAATACAACCTAAACTATCTGTAAATATGTAATTAATATTAAAATTACCAATACCAGTAATTTGAGGATTAAATATACCATTACTAATCCCATTTCCAGAGTAAAAGCCGCCAGCTGGGCTACTTCCATTTAAAACAAAAGGACTATTATTTAAACAAATTGGATTCAAAGAATCTTGAGTTACGATGGGCAATGATGAAACAGTAATTGTAGAGTTGGTACTTGCTATACAAGTATTAGCTTCTAAATAGGAATAGGTAATAGAAAAAGATCCACTACCAGAGCTATCTGGATAAAACACACCGTTATTAACACTATTTCCGCTGTAAAATCCACCAGATGGAGTACCACCACTTAGAACTAAACTATCTGCATCTTCACACAAATTTCCAAAAGAGGCAAGTGAAATATTCACGTTGTTGGTATCTACTACTAAAATTTTGTTGTCAGAACTACTACATCCGTTAGAATCACTGAAGGAATAAGTTATATTATGAAAACCTGCTCCGGAAACAGAAGGTGAGAAATTGTTATTGGATACGCCCAACCCATTATAATTACCACCTGTTGGAAATCCACCTGTTAATGGAACGGTACTACTATTAGCGTTACAAATTGGAGTAAAAGAGGATAAACTAACCAATGGGTTATTATTTATAGTAATGGTTACTTGGTCTGTGTTATTACAGCCGTTATTATCTGTTCCAGTAACGGTATATAATGTGGTAGAGATTGGAGTAAAGGCAGTAGCATTAGTAATGTTGTTGTCCCAGTTATATGTTAGAGCTCCACTTGCAGTTAAAGCTAATGATTCACCATCACAAATGGAAGTGTCGTTTCCTGCATCCACATTGGGCAAATCATTTACAGTTACTTTTATAGAATCTGTATTAATACATCCATTAATATCTACACCAATTACTCTGTAAGTAAGGGTAGAAGTGGGGCTAAAAGCAGCAGAATTAGTTATATTGTTATCCCAAATGTAAGTTGAGGCACCTATTCCATTTAGTGTTACAGACTCTCCAATACAAACTGCTGCATCTGTACCTGCTGATACGTTAGGTAAACCAAAAATTTCGAATGTTTTAATATCAACTGAAGTTCCACAACTGTTGGTTAGTTCATATTCAATGGTATGTGTACCGATACCCAACTCAGCTGGCTTTAGAGAATCTTTTGAAAAACCATCGATTTTATAATTTCCACCTGTTGGAAGACCGAAATCTAGTGCTAATTCTATATCGTTTACACAAAAATCAGAAATACTACTAAGTTGTGCATTGATATTAGCATCAATTTGAATATTTTTTGTAGAAGAGGAAATACAACCATTTTCGGTAACAGTATATGTTATAGGAAAAGATCCAGCACCAGAGAAAAAAGGATAAAAATTATTACCAATTACAAAAGGTCCGGAATAAGTTCCTCCAAATGGACTAGCAGAGAATAGAGGAGTAGAAGATATATTCTCACAAAGAGAATCGTAATCTGGATAATTAATAGCTGGAGATGCGTTAACCACTAAATAAAAGTCTACACTGTCTTCGCAGTTTTGGGCAACAGAGTATTTGTATCTTATAAGGTGAGTCCCAACTCCTGCATTAACTGGGTTAAAAGTAGTTCCAGAAACTCCTGGTCCAAAATAATTACCACCACTTGGATTTACTGTTGCACCTAACGAATAAGGCCCGTCACCTTCACAAAAGCTAGGAAGATTGTTAGAAAGAATTAAAGGAGGGGTTTGTACTGTATTGGCAATTCTTATACCATCATCGCTACATCCTTGAGTGTTGGTGTAGGTATAGGTGATTAAACTTGGTCCAGGCCCCAAGACGGTTGGGTCAAAAACAGAATCATTTACCATTCCCAGTCCTGACCAAACTCCACCACTTGGACTTCCAGCTGGGACAACAGTTGGTCCACCAGAAAAGCAAGCGGTAAACGTACTTTGAGGAACTGTTACATTTGGTAATGGAGCTAAAGTAACATTAACTACGTTACTAGTATCTTTACATCCTAAACTATCGGTAATCAAAGAAAAATCTCCAACATTAGTGGTGGTGTAGAAGGGTGAATTGCTGCTTGAGGTAGAGCTACCATTACTAACCCAGTTGTAAGAAATTCCAGGGTTTACATTGGCATTTAGTGTTGCTGAATTTCCTGCACCACAAATTACTGGATTAAGGGGAAGTATTTGAGAAAAAACAGGGATACATGGTATTATTTCAGTTAAAAAGGCATCATTCAATTGATTGGTTGTAGTCGTATAATCTCCGAACGATCTATATTGGGGACCTATATTTCCACAAAAGACAGCTTGGTTCTCGTTTCCAATAGAAAGGTCATAAATACCTAAAGAATATTTTTCAGGAAAAGCGGAGTTAGCTCCACTACCATCAACTTGAAGGACACTACTGTTAGAAGTGCTCGTTACCCAGTTAACAGAACTTAAATTAGTATCCATATTTACAAATGTTATTTCGTCTGACCTAGAGAAAGTACTGTTATTTAAATTTACAGTTCCGTCTAGTGTGCCACCAAAAATTAATTGATTTTCTTTAACTTCAAGAGCAGAAATTGGGAAGCTATTTTGAGATTGCGAAGGAAAAGTGTTCAGTAAATTACAATTAGTTGGAATAAAATTTGGATTTAACTTTACTAAAGTGTTGGTGTTTTCAGGAACATTAATTCCGGCTATAGTTTGGTTGAAATTGCCATTCGAAAAATTGTTAAACGCAAAATAAACGTTATCTGAATTATCAATTGATAAGCCATAAGATATGTAATCTAATGCGTTGCCAAAACCAAAAAATGCGTTGAAAGAGGCTAAAGCGTTTTCAATTTTATAAACATTATAGTAAAAGCCTGAACCATCTAATTCTAAAATCATTAATGCCCCTCTAGGGAAGTTGGCTGACGGTGTTGAAAAACTAGATATGGAATTAGGAGTAGACTGACCTCCGATCTTACAACCATTACTAGAGTAGTAGTATTGTGCAATAACATGATCATTGGAATTTATTTCAAAATCAAGACTTATTACTGCATCAAAATCTGAAGTAGTATTGCAATATATAGGAGTTAACCAACTGTTAGTTCCGTTAACGTCTGTTTTTAAAATAAAACTATTTAAATACTTATAACCATAAAAACCTCCTCCACCTGGAGCTTGGGTATTGGGAAGCGTTATGCCATCAAATTGTCTCCCGGCTGCATTAATAGCACCTAACTGAGAACCAGATACACGATTCGAAGCCATTAAGTAAATATTTCCATTCTTGAACTTTATTTTACTTTTTCCATAATAATTAAATGTATTGTTGTTGTATCCATTTACATTATTGTTAAAATCATTATCGGTAGTTGCTCCAGTTTTAATCCATTGAAAATTTCCAGAAGTATCATATTTAACCAAAAAATTATCAGACATAGTAATGGCATTAGACGATGGCTGTATTGCAGTTACTGTATTTCCATCAAAATTGGCTGCTCCAGAAAACAATCCACTTATATATAACCCACCTTGGTTGTCTAACTCAATGTCCATTGCTTGGTCAGAATCCGGTCCCCCTGCAGTTTTAATCCAGATAGGATTTCCCAAAGGGTCTAATTTCCCAAAAAATATATCCTTAGAATTTCCTATAATGGTGGTGTTTTTAATAGTAGCTGAAATATCGAAATTACCTGCTATGTACTTATTACCTAACTGGTCAACCTTTACAGCTCTTATGGAAGCCTGGTACCCAGACGATGAGGAAGTAACTGTGTTTAAAAAAGAAAATCCTTGACTGTAAGAATTTATAATAGCTAAAGAAAAAATTGATAGTACTATTATTTTATGAGAATTTAACATATAATATTAACGGTTATCCTTTCTGTAAGAAATAGTTTTGTTCATTATTTCACCTGCTTTTTAATATAAAAGCTAAACAAAATTAACCTCGAGTAGTTCATAAAGAATTTATTTTGTTTAATACATTAATTAAAAAGTTAAACAAAACTACAAAAAGAAATTTTATTACAGATTAACAATTGGTAAAAACACCAGATTATTTATAAGACGCTCTTATTCTACTCAAGCTTTGTTGAGTAATCCCTAGATAGGATGCAATATGATAGTTTAGAGCATATTTTTCTATGTCAGGAAATTGTTTTAAAAAGATTTTGTATCTATCCAATGATGTAAGCTGTAATTGGTTTAGAATTCTTTTTTGTAAGCTGACAACATTACGTTCTAAGTTTTTTCTGTGTATAGATTCAATTTTTGGAAATCTTAAAAATATATTTTCAATTCCTTCGCTTACAGACGTTTCTACCACTATTGAGTCTGCTATGCACTCTACAGTCTGATTGGATTTTTCATTATTGAAAATAGCTATATAATCGCTAATCCAATCATTCCTTAACGCAAATTGTAAAGTATGTTCCTTTCCAACACTATCAAATACGTAGGATCTAATACAGCCCTCCAATACAAAATAGGTCTTATTTACAATTTGATTTTCATGAATTAATACATCTCCTTTTTTTAATTTTTTAATGGTTGAAATCGATTTAGTGAACTCCTTTACTTCTTTAGTTAAATCAATTCTTTTGGAGATATAATCAAATAGTTGTTCCATTATTATCTTTCTATTCAAGGCTTAATTATTTAGTAACGTAATTTATTGTAAACAATAAGGGGTTAAATTAACAAAATGTTTAATTTTTCAATTGATATAGTACCATATCTTTATACTATCAATTACAAATTGTAATTTTACTATGTTTAATATTCAAATATACAATGCAAAACCTAAAAAAAAAGTGGGGAATTAACTCAAATCTTCAAATTTTTCTGATACTAACAGTTTTTGCCATTAATGGTTCATTCGCTTCATGGGTAGCAAGTCCCGTAACCTCTTTTTTTGGCATTGAAAAAGAGTTGGTAGATCCAATGGTTTATTGGCCATTAAGAATAGCACTTATTTTTCCTATTTATCAAATTACTTTACCCATTACTGGGTTTATATTTGGTCAGTTTAAGTTTTTTTGGAATTTTGAAAAGAAATTTTTATCCAGAATCGGACTAGGTTTTCTTTTCAAAAAAGGATAACCATTCTTCAGGTTTTTCTATCCTCGTTTTTGTCTTTTGTGATAAGTCTTATCACCCCTTGTCTGAGGTTTCTTGTACTTCTTTTTAATAATTCTTCTATAGCTTCCACCTAAATTGGTCTTTAAGTTTTTTTCTTTCTTTTCATGAAATCCAGCATCTAGCTCTAATTTTTTAGAGTTACGATTTTCATTTTTATTAAGTCCATCTTCCGCTCGCTCTTCCGCAATTAGTTCTAAGGAAATCTCTACTTCTTTAGGGAAATCAACCATTGGAATTTCACAGGCCATTAATTCTTCAATCTTCTTTTTGAAAGACTGCTCTTTTTCTGTAGAAAATAAAATAGTATTTCCTTCTTTTTCAGCTCTTCCTGTTCTACCAATTCTATGCATGTAATTTTCAGGAAATTCAGGAGTATCAAAATTTACAACATGAGAAATTTCATTTAAATCCAAACCTCTAGACATAACATCTGTAGAAATAAGAATCCTATTTTTCCCAGAATCAAAATCTTCTATGGATCTAATTCTATAGTTTTGAGACTTATTAGAATGAATAATGCAAGATTCATGACCAAATTCTGGTTCTATTAGTTCAAATACTTTATCTGCCATTTTCTTGTTAGAGACAAAGACTAGTACTTTTTTAAATTCTTCTTGATTAGCTAGTAAATAGGCAAGCAAATTTATTTTCGTATAAAAATTCTCTACTTTATAGCATTGCTGAGCAATATTATCTAATGGAGTTCCACTTACAGCAATTGAAATTTTAACAGGTGCAATAAAAAAATCATCAATTAATGAATCTACATGCTGGGTCATAGTTGCTGAGAACATAATATTCTGTCTTTTTTTTGGAAGAAGATCTAAAATATTAGTTATCTGAGTTCTAAACCCCAAATCAAGAATAACATCTACCTCGTCAATCACTAGCTTTTTCAGCCCCTTAACTACAAGAGATTGGTTAAGTATTAAATCGTATAATCTTCCAGGTGTTGCTACCACAATATCGCAACCTTCATATAGCTCAATACTCTGTCTTTTTATGTTTACTCCACCATATATGCCAATAGTTCTTACACTTAAGCATTTAGAAAAGTTATCAATTTCTTCTTTTACTTGAATTACTAATTCTCTTGTAGGAACTAAAATTAATATTCTTGGATTGGATTGCTTGGAATATTTGAGTTCGTCCAATAAAGGCATCATATACCCTAAAGTCTTTCCTGTTCCGGTTTGAGCTATTCCTAACATATCTTTGCCAGAAAGAATAACAGAAAAAGATTGTTCTTGTATTGGAGTAGGAGTATTAAATCCTAAATCTTCAATGGCATTGTGAAGTTGTTTTCTTAAACCAAATTTTTCAAAGGAAGACATTGTCTTATTTTTTACAAAGCTAAGATATAAAGTATAAATATTACTCTCTTAAATTTGAGCTATTGTTATTGTCACATCGATTCTTAAGATCGTGTACAGCGTTTTCTGCTTTTTCAACAATTTCTTCTACCGATTCGTTTTCTAAAAAAATTGGGTTTCCAAAATATATTTTAGTTATACCAGGCAACATTATTTTATTTCCTTTCGGCAACACTCTGCCAATTCCTTCCAAATAAACTGGTATAATAGGAATATTCATATTTTCTTTCATTAAATGTCCTAAACCTTTTTTAAAAACTTGTATTTTACCTGCTTTTCCTCTTGATCCCTCAGGAAAAAAAATGAGAGACTTGCCATTTTTTAAATAACTATCCAATATAAAAATAGGATCTCTTTTAGGATTTTTATCGTCTCTTTTTCTAGGAATTAAAAGAAGGTTTATAAGAAACCAATATAGAAAGGCAGAAAATTTACTTTTCCCGAAATAATCTTCTGCAGCCACCGGATAAGTTATAGCTAATCTGTCTACTGGGACAGAAGTCATAAGAGTTACTCCATCTGCATGACTATTATGATTTGCTACCATTACAAATTGTTGGTGTTTTATTAATTTCTTTTCTCCGATATACCTTACGCCAATTATTATTTTGAAGAAAAAATTCCAAAATATTTTATAAATAATATAAAGAAAAATAGTTCTCACTAGTAGGCGAAAAAATAAACTAAGTGAAAGAAAATAGGAGTTGTTAAGGCTAAGGAATCAATTCTATCTAAAACTCCACCATGTCCAGTAATTGTTTGTCCCATATCTTTTACCCCCATATCTCGTTTAATAGCAGATACAACCACGTCTCCCACAAAACCAACACCTGCAATAAAGAAACTAACCACAATAACTTGCCAGTGGTTTAACGGAGTTAGAAAGCTCATTAAGTAGCCAATAAAAACAGAAGAAATTAAACCTCCAATGAATCCTCCCCAAGTCTTATTAGGACTTATTTTAGGCAGTATTTTATGTTTCCCAATTAATTTTCCCCATATAAATTGCATTACATCATTTATCTGAGTTATGAATATTAAAAACAGAAGTAATCCTTTTCCTCCAGCACTAAAACCATCTATTTCTGGTAAACTTATCAAATAAGCCATATGACTCAACCCAAAAACACAAAGCATTAGCGAGGTAGGAAGACCAGCCATAGAGGACATAATCATTTTAGTTTCTCCTTGTAACACTAAAATAAAAGGAATCCAAACAAACATAAATACAGGAATAAATACTATAAAAAGTTCATACCATCCTCTGTATGCTAAATAATACTGAACTGGAATAGCTAAATAACACCACAACATTCCGGCTCTGTCTGATTTCCTTAATTTAATGACAGAGTAAAATTCTCTCAATGCGGCAAACGATAAAAACCCAATACAAACATAGGTAATAACATTACTTATAATAGTAGCAGTTATAAATAAGGTACACATTATCCACCACGATTTTGTTCTAGTTTTAAGCTCTGTAAGCATTTTAGACTTACTAATTAATCCCCAAATTCCCAATACGATTGAAGAAAATACTAAAATTGCTAAAATGATAAATATTACAATTTGAATTTCACCAGAAATATTGATATTTTCAATTAGTTTATCCATCTCTCAATCCCTTTTTTAATCTTATTACAGTACTTAAAACTATTAGAGAAGATGCACCGATAAATATAGAGTTGATAATTATCAAATCTATTGGTTTAAAGAAAAGAATACAACAAATTATACCAACTAAAAATGCTCTATCGCTTTTTCCCATTGGGCCATCATATCTTCTTTCTTTGCCAATTAATTTACCCATAAACCCAGCAAACTCGTTTATAATAGAGAGTCCTATAAAAAAAGCTAGAAGCTCGTGGTTAAGTCCTTTTATTTGTGTCATAGGAATAAATATAAATAAGTCAGAAATCACATCCCCAATTTCGTTTAAAACCTCTCCCAACTTTGATTGCATATTATAGGTTCTTGCCATCATTCCATCTAGGCATTAAGAGCCATTCTAACTAAAAGACCAATTGGAACCACAAGTAATCCCCATATGTAATCAGTGTGAAACCAAAGAGAAATCCCAATAAAAAAAGATAAAACAATGGAACTAACTGTAATTTGGTTTGCAGTAATTCCAAGTTTATATAAACCTACTAAAATTGGTTTTAATAACTTTTGAAATTTTGGTTTGATTTTATAAAATGAAATCATTTTAATCCTTCTTTTTTATAGTTAGTAAATGGATTCCAATTATACTGCTCTCTTACCGCATTATTAGAAAATGAATGGTTTTCTATAAAATAAAATATTTCTTCTCCAATGACATCAAAGCGTTCTTACATTTGATCATGATTTAGCCAGGTATAAATATAGTCATCTGTTTTTTGGTTTAGACTTTCTAATTTATAGTCTAAAGGACCCATTTCTAAAGCATTTTTTCTAAAATTCTTAGCAATTTCGTTGCTTTGCTTTCAATGATAATTCCAATATCTAAATCCTTATTTTCAATAGGAGGATATTTTAAACCTGCCATGTCATTCATAATTTTCTTTATCCCCATTATTGAAATAATTAAATTTAAATTTTCTGCAGCCAAATAAGGTGCTCTTTCTTGGGTTGGACTTCTGTCATAAACTATGGTAGATATGTTTAAAACACCATATTTATTAATAAATTTATTTAATACCCATGATCCTAATATATAAGAGAAAAAATGTATTTTTTTATAATCCTTTAATTGATTTTTATCATAGAATTCGTGTAGATTTTCTACACAATTATCTACCTTGAATTTGTCCATATACTCAGGAATAAATAAATCGTATCCCTTTTCTTTAAAGAATTTCTCTTGCTCATTTCTCCCTTTTTTTGAATCTCCAAATCCAGGAAGTATAACAATAGCCTCTTTCTCTATGGAAGGTTTGGTATTGTCTTTACAAATAATTTCTTGACCAACACAAGAGAAATAACAAAACACACCTAGAAGTAAACTTATATTTTTGAAGGACAAATAATCTTTTATTGTTTTCAATTTATATTACTTTATCAATCAAATTAAAATTCATAGAATGTTGAGTTATTTGTTTATCTAAAATATTAAAGTATTCATTTTTAAAAAAACTGATTACCTATTAAAAAAGATAAATTTTGTTTTAATTATTTTATTTAAAATTCTAAAAATCAATTATTTGTAATAATAATAAATGATATTATTTATATTAACTACTTTGTAGCTCGTTAAAAAATTATAAGGGTGTCAATATCCTCTCTATACCTTTTTAAATAGCTAAATGATGGATTTGCTCTACCAACAAAACAAGACTGGTTAAAACCATATTTTTTAATTACACTAAGGGCTTTTACACATTCTTCTTCGTTCTTTCCAAATCCAAACATAGAATGTCCTGGTTTTTCTATTAAATACCAATTTCCATCTAGAGACCTTCTAGCAACTAATTTCTCTGGGTTAAATGGCAGGCAATCTTCTGAAGAGTTATTGTAGCTATTTATTTCATTATTTCCAATACCAGAACTATCAGTCGACAATTGGTATTGCATAATAAGTGCATTTGTATTTTCTTCTCCAATAGAGTTTGTATAATAACCTTCTCCACATTTACAAATAAATTTTGTTTGATAATGTTCCAATACAATTTTTGTTTTGTCAGCTTCTTCAAAATTTGGAAAATAGAATAAATGTTCCTCTTCTTCATTTCTAAGCTCCCATATACTATCCATATTTTTTACTACCATAATATTAGATATTGATACACAATTATCTTCTACAATAGGAGATGCTTTTTTATAGGTAGTTTTACTGCAGGATAAAAAATTGGAGGCTCCTAAGGAAAAGATTAAAATGTAAATAAATTTTTTTGCAATCATTAAAATTAAAATAGACTAAATATTATCTTTCAAAAACTAATATTTAATAAATTTAAGCTAATTCTTTTAAAGCCTTGTTTATTAAAATTAATTAACAATAGAACTAAATCATCATACCGATTCCAAAATTCTAATCAAAGAACTTACCAAGTCATTTAATAAACAATTGGAACTTAAAGAGCAAATTATAAAAAAAATTAAATCTACTCATAGTGGTGAAAAACTTTCATGGATAAAAAAATACAATTCACAATTTATTCACCCTTGGAGATAGCCATAAATGAAGGATAAAATTTTAAAAATACAGAATACTGAAATAAATTTCAGAAAGAGTTTAAAAGCAAAAAATATCTCTATAAGAATAAAACCCTTTGAAGGAGTTTTAGTGACAGTTCCTAGATTTTTATCTTTTAAAATAGCGAATGTTTTTGTTAAATCTAAAATGAATTGGATTCAAAAGAACCTTCATAAAATACAAATTCAGGAGCAATTGCAGACCAATTTTACAATTGGTAGCATCTTTCAAACAAAATTCCATTCTATATTTATTGATTCCACTTCAGAAATAAAGAACACTTATTTAAAAGAAAACAAATCCATAAAAATTTATATTTCTGATGAAAATGAAATTCAATCTATTGAAAATCAAAATTATATAAGAAATGTAATTGAAAAAATTCTAAGAATAGAAGCTAAATCTTTCTTACCTAAAAGAATAGATGAATTGGCAAAAAAACACAACTTTAAATATCAAAAATTGGCAATTAAAAATACTAAAACCAGATGGGGGAGTTGTTCTTTTAAAAATAACATAAATCTTTCTTTACACTTAATGAGACTTAGAGAAGAACTTATAGATTATGTTATTCTTCATGAATTGGTTCATACGAAAGTTAAAAACCATAGCATAGAGTTCTGGACGACTTTAGATAATCATTGTCCAAACTCCAAAAATTTGGATAGAGAATTAAAGAAATACAGTCTAAGAATTTATTAATTGCTGTAAATACCCTTTATTAAAAGAGCTGCGCTAGAGGGGTTAGTGGCTAAAGGAACGTCATGAACATCGCACAATCTCATAAGCATTGAAATGTCTGGTTCGTGAGGATGTTTTTCTAACGGATCTCTAAAAAATATTACCATATGGCAAGTTCCATCTGCAACTTTAGCTGCTATTTGAGCATCTCCACCTAGTGGACCGGAAAGAAGTGCGGTAACCTTAAAACCAGCTTTTTTGACTTTTTCTCCAGTAGTTCCAGTTGAGATTAACTCAATCTCATTTTTATGAAGAATATCGGCTTGTTCATTTAAAAATTGAACCATTTCAGCTTTTTTTCCGTCGTGTGCTATTATAGCTATTATCATAATTATTATTTCTGATCAAAATTATAAACTATTTCTATTTCCTTTAGCTTTAATTGTTAATCTTTCTTAAACGTTTTATAATTCTCCAGCTCCCTGTCTTATCAATACCAAATTATCAGATGTACAGTCTACAACAGTTGATGCTACATTTTTCCCATATCCATAGTCAATTACTGCATCGACATTATTTTCGTGATTTTCAAATATTATCAATGGATCTGTGGTGTATTCAACAATTTTATCTTCATCGTTTACACTAGAACAGATTAAAGGATGATTTAATTCTTCTACAAGGGTTCTAATAAACCTATGGTTTGGAATTCTTATCCCAATTTCTTTTTTATTGGAATTAAATATTTTGGAAATATTATTATTTGCATTCAATATAAATGTAAATGGACCTGGAAGTGTGTTTTTAAGAGTTTTAAAGATCTTTCTATCGAATGGCTTAGTATATTTAGAAATATCTTTTAAATCCTGACAAATCAAAGAAAAGTTAGCCTTTTTTAATTTAATATTTTTGATTTTAGCTAATCTTTCAAGCCCCTTTTTGCTCTTTATGCTGGTTGCAAAAGCATAGATTGTATCTGTAGGAATTACAATAAGACCGTCGTTGTTTAGAATTTTAATTATTTTTTGAATTACTCTTAAATCAGGATCTTTGGCAACAACATTGATAAGCATAATTATTTAGCCATTTACTTTTTTAAAGTCAGCTAAAAATTTAGCTAAGCCACTATCTGTTAAAGGATGGTTTAAAAGCGCAGTTATTGCACTAAGTGGTCCCGTCATAACATCTGCACCAATTTCCGCACATTGTATTATATGCATAGGATGCCTTACTGAAGCTGCAAGTATCTCGGTATCAAACATATAATTGTCATAAATCTCTCTTATCTGAGCAATTAAATCCATTCCGTCTGTACTAACATCGTCTAATCTTCCAATAAATGGAGAAACGTATGTAGCTCCAGCTTTTGCTGCTAGTAAAGCCTGCCCAGCTGAAAATATTAAGGTGCAATTGGTTTTTATTCCTTTATCAGAAAAATATTTAATTGCCTTGATACCATCTTTAATAATCGGTACTTTAACTACAATATTTGAATGTAGCTTAGCCAATGCTTCGCCCTCTTTCACCATTCCATCAAAATCTGTTGAAATTACTTCTGCACTTACATCACCGTCTACAATTTCACATATTTTTTTATAGTGATTAACAATATTTTTAGAACCTGAAATTCCTTCTTTAGCCATCAGAGAAGGATTAGTAGTCACACCATCTAATATTCCCAAATCTTGGGCTTCTTGTATCATCTCTAAGTTTGCAGTATCAATAAAAAATTTCATTTGTTGGTTTTAGTTGGTTATTTGGTGAAAGTAAGAATAATTAAAAAGTGCTAAAAAGAAATTTTTAAGTAATTGCTAACAATTAATTTGAAAATTTAACACACTCACAAATACAAGTATTATTGTAGCTGCTACATTTAAAAGAAACATTGCATTTTTCCTTCCATATTTTCCCCATATTTTTCACAGGTTTTAATCCAAACTTGTAATTGATTTTTCCTGCAGGCATTTTATTTTTAATTTTCCATGCATAGGCAACTACCTTGTCTTTAGAATTTAGAAATTTTCGAAAATAGAAAGTCATAAGTTTTGTACCTATACTTTTTTTTTGCCATCTCCTTTTTATGGCAATACAATCTATTACCACATTTTTAATTTCTTTTTTTCCTATAAAAAAACCAATGATATTGTTATTCTTTATAGCAACGATTGTAACAATCTCTTCTTTTAAGAAATATTTTCTAGAATGATAACCTTTTCCAAATAAACGATTGGAAATTTCAATACACTGAGATAATTGTAAAGGATTTAATTTTTTTATTTCTTTTATTTCTATAGACATTGCTGTCTAATAAGATACAAAAAAAAGGGCAAGCTACTCATATCGCACCGCTACAACCGTTTACCCTTGCTATGTTCCCATCCTGGGGGATTCAACAGGAGCTGGTCGTATGAGACTTGCCCACAGCAAATGTAGAATATTATTTATTATTTCAGAAGATTTTTATGATAATTACTTTCATGAATAGTTCCATGAACAAATCCATTTAGTTCAGCACCAAACAAACCAGTATTTTCACTCATAGAGGTATTGTTGTTTTTATTATAAATCCATTTCTTATCGGGATTAAATAATGTCATATTAGCTCCATAACCTTCTTTTATAATAGGAACTTCACATTGAAGGATTGTTCGTGGATTTATAGACATACATTGTACAATTTTCTCTAGACCAATATATTCTTTAAGATAAGTTAGTGCTAACGGAAAGCAAATCTGGGTACCTATGGATCCAAAAGGGGACAAGCTGAACTCAACATTAGTAGTTTCTTTTTCATTAGGTTGATGGTAAGATGTAATTACATCTATCGTTCCATTTTTAACCCCTTCTAAAAGTGCATTTCTATCTTCTTTTGTTCTAAAAGGTGGAAGTATTTTAAATCTATTGTCAAACTGATTAATAATTTCATCGTCAAATAACAGGTGAAAAACGGATGTTCCACAGCTTAAATTATTTTGAGTTTTTTTAGCTACTTCTATATGTTCTAAGCTTTTTTTTGAAGATAAAATATTGAAGTGTAACCTTCCCTCGTGGTATTTATTAATCAATAAATCTCTATTAACCATAAGTTCTTCAGATAAATCTGGAATTCCTTCCAAACCTAATTTAGTTGAAACAACACCTTCATTTATTAGTCCGTTAGGTGATATTTTTTCTTCGTAAGGAAAAGAGATTATTAATCCATTAAAGTTCTTTGCATAAAGCAATGCTCTTGAAAAAAGACCGCTATTATGAATTGGTCGCATATTGTCAGAAAAGGCAAGTGCTCCAGCATTGTACATGTCAAACATTTCTGCCAATTGTTCGCCCTTTAAATCTTTAGATATTGCTCCAAAGGGAACAACATCTATTCCAAAATTTTTAGTAGTGTTTTTGCAGAAAAGAATTTCACTTTTTTTGTCTCTAGCAGGTTGGTAAGTAGGCTGTAGTCCTACACCTGTGAAACCACCAGATTTTGAGGAAAATAGGCCAGATTCTAGAGTTTCTCTTTGTTCATTTCCAGGCTCGGGAAAATCTACTGAAAAATCGAAAAGACCAGGGCAAACATGAAGATTGTCTTCTTGAACTGTTTCTGAATTATTTACCTCAATATTGTCTTCAATCTTTTCAATTAATCCATTTTTTAGAAGTATGTCTTTTTTAGAGTTATTAAACTCTGAATTTGGGTCTATAATATTTACATTTTTAATTAAAATTGAAGACATATTATGTTAGTTTTTTAATTATTATGATTTCTAAAATTAGGCATATTAAACTTATAAAAATAAAATATATCCAATATTCTAAATTCTTATTATTGTTTTTAATTAGTTCGGGATATTTATTTTGTTTTATGTCCCAATAGTGAATTTTATCATTTAAATCTAAATTTTCAAGCTCCGTATTAAGTTCTTTAGAAGAAGAAAATGCCATTTTAGATTCGCTTTTTGAATTGTTTACTGAAAATCCATTTACCAAACTGTCTTTGTTATATATGAAATAGTGACCAGTGGATTCAATCATGTCCTTAATATACAATGACGACGAACCAGAACTACTTGAAATTAAAGGGAAAAAAGAGTAAGTAGGCTCACTTAAATCATTGGTAATTTTTATATTTCCATTTTGTTGAATTGCTTGATTAATTTTGAAATTCTCCAAATCATTAATTGAAACTTGACTTGTAATGTCGTTGGCAGATTTCTCCTTTATGCGAAGAAGGATAGGTACAAACAAAGCATGTTGGCTGAAATTTGAATATTCCCTACTTAAATTGGAAGTGAAAAAATAAAAGTCATTATTCTTAAAAGAATATTTACTCAATAAAGGCTCTGCATTACTTAAGTTTATATAATTAATTGGATTGTATAAGTTTTGAATTTTAAGGTATTTATTAAAATAGGGTAGGTCTAAATTTTGATTATAATTTGAAAAAATATTTTTAAAAAAACTCAAATCAATAGATTCAATATCTAATTCTAATTTTAAGTTTATTATTTCAGAACTTTTAATACCAAGAATTTTATATAAATCTTTGTAATCTACATCTACACTAAGGGAAGGGAAAATTAAAATGCTTTTTCTTTTAGAGGAACTCGATAGCAGTTGGAGGGTTTTTTTATCAATATTTGATAGTTTATTTAAAATTATAAGCTCTGCATTTAAATCCTGAATAGTAATCCCATTATTAATATCTATATTTTTATAATTGGTTTTCTCAACAGATTTAAACAGTGATTCTATAGATTTATTTGATTTATTTTCACCCTGGTGGATATTAACTATTGTAAATTTCTCCTCTAGCATATAAGAAAAGAAATATTTATCGTCAAATAATAATTCGTTATTAGGCGGATTTATCAAGCTAATTAATCCCGATTTTATTCCTTTTTCACTAACAGAATAATCAAATTTTATTTCTTTAGACTCCTTAGGATTAATTTTATTAAAAGATTGGTTTAATACCTCACCATTATTTATATTTAATTTGGTTTGAAATTCTACTTCTTCTACTGAATGATTGGTGATTTTAACATTTAAGTTTTCATTGTTGTTGATGGTTCTATTGTTTTTATTAAACCATACAGAATCAATTGAAATATTCTCGTTGGAAGATGAGCCATATTGAAGAATATTGATGTTTTTTATAATGCTTTTGTCTTTAATTTTATCCAGATCCAAAGTATTTTCTTGAAGATCTGTAAACCAAAATGAATTTAATTTTTCAAGATTTAACTGTTCGTGCTGAATCTCTAAAGCCTCAGAAATGGTTAGTGTTTGAGCAGTTGTTTTTAAATTGATAATTTCTTTTTTAATCTCATTATTATCAATAAAATATTGCTTGTTATTTTTTTTAATATTGGTGGTTAATACATATTTAGTTTCATCTGGTAAATTATCTATTAATTTTATCGCATCGTCTTTTGCAGATTCAAGGAGTGTTTGGTTTTGGTAACTTCTACTCATCGAAAATGAATTGTCTATATATATCCCCACTTTATTTAAATCTTTTAATAGGTCTATTTTTTGATTCTTTTTATAAGGGAAACAAAAAGCTATAACTACAGAGCTTACAAATAAGATTCTAGAAATAAGTAATAGAATATTTTTTAATTGAGATTTTCTTTTTGTTTTCTCTTCTATGCTTTTTAAAAGAGAAACATCTGAAAAATAAATGGTTTCGTGTTTTTGTAAATTGAATAGATGGATGAATATTGGGATAATATTCAGAAGTAATGCCCAAAGAAAATCAGGATATAATAGACTCATTAAAGCACGAATTTAGTCAATATAATTTGATTTAAAACTCTTTGGATTCAATTCCCATTCCAAAAAGTGCAAAATCATATTTTACGGGATCTTTATAATCTAATTTTCGCAATGAAATATCCAGCTCTTCAACTGCCTTCCAATCATTTTGTTCTCTTTTCAAAAGATTAAATTCTCTAGCAGATCTTCCACTATGAATATCTAGTGGACAGGATAGCTTTGATGGACTTATTTTATTCCATATCCCAAAATCTACCCCTTTGTCGTCCTTTCTAACCATCCATCTTAAAAACATATTTATTCTTTTAGCTGCAGATCCTTTAATAGGGTTTGCAACATGTTTTTTAGTTCTAATTTCATGATGCTCTCCCAAAAATTCTTTTCTAAAATTCACAATTGCTTCAAATGAATTTTTGTTTTTTTTAAAATCAGGAGCAAATAACTCTTCTAACGAACCAAACCTTTTATATATTTTTTGAAGTCTTAAAATAAAAAATTGTAAATCAAAAGCATTAAATGTTCTATGCTTAAAATCATTTAATAAATTCAGTTCATTTTCATTGAAATTTTTTACAAATTTAAAAGGTTCATTATCCATTATTTTTAATAGATTTTCTCCGCTTTTTATAATTGACTTTCTATTTCCCCAAGAAAGGGTAGCTATTATTAATCCAAATATTTCAATGTCTTTTTGTTCGGAAAATCTATGAACAAGTCCGATTGGGTCGGGTTTAATAAAAGTGGAGTTGTTGTACTTTTCTACAAAATAATCAAGCTTTTCTTTAGTTTCTTGTTTCATAAAAAAGATATTATTCAAAAAAAATTAATCTTCCCACTTAATAAAGGATTTAATTGAGCTTTTCCCACTTTGAAAAAGTTGAACAATATAAATTCCAGAACTTAATTTTTTGGTTGGTAATAATGTATGGTAGCCATCTAACTTTGAGGATAACATAACTTCACCTAAAGGGTTGTAAATTGTTACAAATGAATGATTACTATTATAACTCTTAAAAAATATATTGATATTCGATCCAGTTGGATTTGGATAAAGTTCAAATTCTAATAAATCAGTTTTAGATATTGAAGCAGGGGCATTTAACCCTTCAAATACTTTAATATTATCTAAATATAAATTATTTCCAGCTCTGTTAGTTGTTTCAAATTTAACTAAAATCTCTTCGTTAGATAAACTAGAAAGATCAATCGTATCGTTTCTCCAATGAGTAAAATATTCAGGAACAAAATCAAAAGAAGATGTGTCAAAAGTGCTAAGATCGTAACCATGCTTTTGGTAAACCAAATAGTCATAAGACAATCCACAATTATTGGAGACAAATACCTTAAGGGTGTCATCTAAAAATCCTGAAGCACTCCTTTTCTGATATGCAATATCAAATGTTAAAAATAAATCATTTGATGAAGAAAGGCTTATTTTTGGAGTTACAAGACCATCTTTCTGGTTGTTTCTAGGAGCGTAAGAAAATAGCTTTATGCAAGCCGATTGATCGCTCCACGGTAAGCCACTGGTAGAATCAACTCCCCATGTTTTGTCAAGATCTATATTTTCAATAATCCAAGTGGTGTCGTTGATGCCATTTTCAAAATCCTCTATAAATGGAAGTGTTGTTATTTCCTTTATAATTGAAAATCTTAGGATGGTACTGTTATTAAAGTAATCATATTCATTAAAGGAATTTCCTAGATTAGCCAATACTTGTATTTCGTTTTTACCAGAACTTAAACCACTTAAAACTGGAAGAGTAAAGCTGGAAGTAGAATTTGGAGCTAAACTTCCCGTCCAAGTATTATTTAGAATAGTATCTCCATTAATTTTTAAAGTAAACTCAATATTGGTAATTGTAAAATCTCCAAGATTTTTAAAAAATACTGTTGGGGTAAATGTATTTTCACAAGTATTTTCCCTAAAATTAGGTATAGTAAGAGAATCAAGATGAAGATCATAAATCATACTTGAAGGGTCAACTGGAGTATGGATTTGGCTTAAATGTAGAAATGCTGCATAAACATCTATCATCCCCATTCCGTAAACGTTGTCTTCACCAGCAACACCTAAATCCACAGCAGATAAATAAAGTGCCCAAAGTAGTTCTTCTCCAGAAAGGAAAGGAAAAGCTTCTTTTAATAGTAAGATGGCTCCCGAAACATGAGGTGCAGCCATACTAGTGCCAGAAATTGTATTAAAATTATTTTGTTCCCATGCTGATCTTACATTCTGACCTGGTGCTACAACTTCAGGATGAATAGCTAATGATCCCGAAGCAGAACACTGAGAAGGTCCTCTTGTAGAAAAATTTGATATTGGATAAGGAAAAGAAATATTCCCATTAACACTCCCAACACAGAATGTATTAACTTCTGAAGTGTTTATTCTTTGTGGAGAATTTACACTAGAATTACTTGGACCCGAATTACCTCCAGAAAAAACATTTGCAATTCCAGCCGCTTCAATTGCATTCATAAGATTTACAACAAAACCTTGACAGTGAATGGTGTCATTTCCATCATACCATCGCCAACTATTATTTATCACATCTGGAACATCCTCTGTTGTAGAAGTGTCATTATCTGGATTCAATGCCCATTGAAAGGCCTCTATCATATTAACAATAGGAGGGAGTGCTTGTACAGTCGAGGTAACAAAATCATTTGCAATCCAATAAGAACCAAAAGCAACTCCTATGGTGTCGTTAGTGGACTCTACTAATCCTGCAATAGTTCCCAAAGTATGCGTTCCATGATTTTGAATAGAGCCATTAGGAAATGTATTAAAATAACCAATCCAACTTTGTTGCATTGGAAACCTATCCCCGATAAATCTATTACTAAATGCTGGATGATTTGGCCAAACTCCTGTGTCATAATTATAAGCTAATCTTCCTCTTCCAGTATAGCCAAGCGCCCACATGGCAGGTGCGTTTATTGCAATTAAACCATTTTCAACTCCGTTGGGGGTTCTGTTATTGTCTGCGGATTCCTTAAAATTGTCATGGGCGATAAATTGGTTATTTTCAATTTTTATAGATAAAATATTAGAAAATTGCAACAATTTTTCAATTGTTGCTGCATCTACTTGAGCAACAATAATGTTTACAATCCAAAATGAATGATAATAGGTTTTAGATGAAGTTTGTTTTTTTAAGAAATCTATTACAAATTCTTGGGACTTAACAGCTTGCTCTTTTAAAAGCCTATTAACAATTTTTGGACGTTGATTAACTGGTGTTTGTTGGTCTTTAAATTGTTGATTTAGCTTGAAACAATCAATATTATCCTTGAATTCGATACGAATAGGAATTAGTTTTCCAGGATTATCTTCTACCCAACTATCTATTTCTTTAAATCCAATCTCTTGGTTATATGCATGAAGGAAAGTAACTAATAATGTGAAAAAAAATATTATTTTTTTCATAACTGTTAGAAAATACTTGGATACAACTTGGGATTGCTTTCATGCATTAGGTTGTATATGGCTTCTGTAATGTCATTTTGACTTGGTTTTGAGAAATAATCACCATCAGTTCCATAAGCTGGTCTATGATCCTTTGCAGTTAATGTTACTGGTTGAGAATCCAAATGGAAATATCCTCTTTGTTTATTAATTACTTGGTCTAACATAAAAGCAGTTGCTCCACCAGGAACATCTTCATCAATAAAAATAATCTTATTCGTTTTTTCTAAAGACTTACTAATTAAATGATTTATATCAAAAGGAATAAGTGTCTGTACGTCAATTAGTTCACATGATATACTGTAGTTTTTTAATTCTTTTACAGCTTGTTGACAAATATTAAAAGTGGAACCATAACTTACTACTGTAATATCTTTTCCTTCTGAAACAATTTCAGGAATTCCAATTGGGGTTGTAAACTTTCCGTAGTTTTCTGGTTCATTTTCTTTTATCCTGTACGCATTCAAACATTCAATAACCAATGCTGGATCATCTGATTTAATTAATGTATTGTAAAATCCAGCAGCTTTTACCATGTTTCTAGGTACACAAACTATGATCCCTCTCAACAAATTAATGATTCCACCTAATGGAGAACCCGCATGCCATATTCCTTCAAGTCTGTGGCCTCTTGTTCTAACAATTAGAGGACACTTTTGGGTCCCTTTTGTTCTGTAGGCCAAAGTTGCTAAATCATCACTCATAATTTGAATACAATAAAGTAGATAATCTAGATATTGTATTTCAGCAATTGGTCTGAGTCCTCTTAAAGCCATTCCTATTCCTTGGCCAATGATTGTAGTTTCTCTTATTCCAGTATCAAAAACTCTAAGCTCACCAAATTCGTCCTGCATTCCCTCCATTACTTGGTTAACTCCACCAATAATTCCGGTATCTTCTCCAAAAGTTAAAAGCTCAGGAAATTGACTAAAAAGTTTTTGAAAATTATTTTTTAAAATCACTCTTCCATCTACTTTATTATTAGAGAATACAACATCTAATGGTTTAACTTTTAGAGCAGAATAATTTGTTTCAGTGTATAAATTAGAGTTGTAATTGTCAAACTCAGTCTCTTGTTGCGCTTTAAACCACTGGATAGCAGCTAATTTCTCGTTGGACTTTTCTCCTCTTGAAATTAATAAAGTCTTTCTAAAACTTGAAAAAATATCTTTTTTAATAGGTTCTCTTATTTTTTCTAAGTCGTTTACTATTTGAAGTATTTCTGATTTTTTAGAACTTTTACTGGCAATATTTTTTAGATGTAAAGTACATTCATTTAAGCTTTCTTTAATTGGGTTTAAAAACTCTGTCCAAGCCAACTTCGCTAGTCTTTTCACTTCGTTTTTACTTTCTATTTCTATGGTTTCTAAATCTGCTAAGGTGCATATTGGCTTTCCAGTTGCATTTTCATTGCTAAGAATCCATTTTTTAAATTGAACTATACAGTCGTATTCTTTTTCCCAAGCTAGTCTTTGGCTAGACTTGTATCTTTCATGTGATCCAGAGGTTGAATGTCCTTGTGGTTGGGTGATTTCTTCGACATGTACCAAAGCTGGCTTATGGTGTTCTCTAGAAAAATTAACAGCTTCTTGGTAGGTGCTGTATAATTCAGCATAATTCCATCCATTACATTTGAAAATTTTCAAACCGTTGGATTGGTCCTTAATTTCAAAACCAGATAAAGCAGTAGAAATACTTTCTTTAGTAGTTTGGTATTTTTTTTCTACAGATATCCCATATCCGTCGTCCCAAACAGACATCACTAGTGGGATTTCTAAAACACAAGCTGCATTCATGGATTCCCAGAAGACACCTTCTGAAGTACTAGCATCTCCTATGGTTCCGAAGGCAACTTCATTTCCATTATTTGAAAAGTTATTAAAATCCTTTAATTCTTTATTTTGTCTGTAAATCTTTGAAGCTAATCCTAATCCTACTAGACGTGGCATTTGTGCACCAGTACAAGAAATATCAGAAGAGGTGTTTTTTTTGTCTGATAAATTAAGCCAATTCCCATCCTTATCAACAGATTTTGTAGAAAAATGTCCACCCATTTGTCTACCAGCTGAGTTTGGTTCTTTTTCCAAATCTGTATGTGCATATAGCCCAGCAAAAAATTCTTGGACAGTAAGCTCCCCAATTGCCATCATGAATGTTTGGTCTCTGTAATAGCCAGATCTAAAATCTCCTTTGTTGAAGAATTTGGACATTACTAGTTGTGCTAGTTCTTTTCCATCTCCAAAAATTCCAAATTTCGCCTTTCCTGTAAGAACTTCTTTTCTTCCCAGCAAAGAGGCTTCTCTACTCATACAAATTATACGATAGTCGTTGAGAATTTGACTAATAAACTGTTCTTTATTTAAATCTATACTTTTAATTGTAGTATTATTTGGCATTAAGATTTTTAGAATTTTTACAAAAATAACACTATTAAACAATTAAAAAAGTTGCATATTAAATTAATGATTTTAAAAGCGTAGATTCTACACATAAAAAACATGATTGTTGCAATAAGAATAAAAATAATATAAATCTTAAATACCTTATTTGTGAGAAATTAGATTGTGTATATTTGAATAAAGAATTAAAAAATGAAATTATTAGAAGGTAAAACTGCAATTATAACCGGTGGAAGTAGAGGAATTGGCAAAGGAATAGCTTTGGTTTTTGCCCAACATGGTGCAAATGTTGCTTTTACCTATAGTTCTTCTGTGGAATCTGCTAATTCTTTAGAAAAAGAGTTAAGTAATTATGGAGTAAAAGTAAAAAGTTTCCAAAGTAATGCTGCTGACTATAAAGAATCACAAGATTTGGTTGAAAATGTCTTATCAGATTTTGGTTCTATTGATGTTTTAGTAAACAACGCTGGAATTACTAAGGATAATTTATTAATGAGAATGGGTGAAGAAGATTTTGATAAAGTTATCGAAGTGAATCTAAAGTCTGTTTTTAATATGACCAAAGCTGTACAAAGAACAATGCTCAAACAACGAAAAGGGTCCATAATTAATATGAGTTCAGTTGTTGGAGTAAAAGGAAATGCTGGACAATCAAATTATGCTGCTTCTAAGGCTGGAATTATTGGATTTTCTAAATCTGTTGCCCTTGAATTAGGGTCTAGAAATATTAGAAGTAATGTAATTGCTCCTGGTTTTATTGAAACTGAAATGACTGCAAAGTTAGATGAGAAAACCGTAGATGTTTGGAGAAATGCAATTCCACTTAAAAGAGGCGGTTCACCAGAAGACATTGCCAATGCTTGTGTTTTCTTGGCAAGTGATCTAAGTGCTTATGTAACTGGTCAGACTTTAAATGTTGATGGTGGCATGTTAACCTAACTTATTTTAGTTGAGTACAATTATTTTTTCTTCTTCCATTTATCTATTTTTTGTTTTTGTCGCAATTGGATTTGCCTTAACTTTCTTACTCTACAATAAAGAAAGAAAACAGAATTATTTATCCTCAAAAAGTCTTTTAATATTATTTGTTTTAAGGTGGATTACCTTTATTTTATTAAGCATTTTTCTTTTAAGACCTAAGATTATAAAATCAGAGTTGGTGAAAGAAAAACCAATTCTTTTGCTTGCTCAAGACAATTCTAAAAGTATTTTATCTAATGAAGATTCAACTTTTTATGAGAATTTTTATGAAGATTCAATCAAAAATCAATTGGAAGAGTTAAGAGAGTTTTATGATTTAAGAACATGTGTATTTGGCCAAAAAATCTTAAAAGACACACTATTTTCCTTTGAAGATAATTCTACCAATTTTGATCAACTATATAGTTTCATAAATATAAAATACCATGGAACTAACTTAACAGATTTAGTAATTGCTTCGGATGGGATAGTAAATATGGGTAAGGATTTACCTTATTTATCTATTTCTCCTTCAATTTCGGTAAATACAATTCTACTTGGAGATACTTTTCAATACGAGGACATTAAAATTAAATCTATCAATAATAATAAATATGCTCTTTTGGGAAATGATTTTCCTGTAGAAGTCACCATGGCCGCAAATAATTCTTTTAAAAATGTTAAGGTTCAATTATTTTCTGGGAAAGAAATACTACAAGAAAAAAAGTTTAAAACCTTTAATAAAGGAATCAATAAAGTAACTTTTATAGACAAAGCAAATGAAAAAGGGATTAAGGATTATAAAGTAGTGATTAGTTCTGAAAAAACAGATAAAAACTTATTGAATAATTCTAAAACAACCTCCATTGAAGTAATTGACTATTCTCAAAAGATATTAATTTTAAGTTCTGGTTCACATCCAGATATTGCCGCTATTAATTGGGCATTAGAAGACCAATTGAAATCAAAAGTAACAACCTTTCAAATCGATGATTTTAATGGGGAAATTAACGACTTTGATCTTTTAATTTTTTACAAGCCAACCAGCAGTGAGGTTTTAATGAAAATTGTTGAGAAAAGTAGATTGTTGGAGATTCCATCGCTAATTATTTCTGGTTCAGAAATAAAGTCTAATGCAGATGAAAATATTCTTTTAGGACTAAAACAAAATAAATTTAAAGGTATTAATGAAGTAAGAGCGCAGTTAAATGAAGATTTTAAGTCTTTTGCATTTGGAGAGAAATGGCAGAATATAATTTCTGAGTATCCCCCTCTTTCTGTCCCATTTTCGATAGATTACAATCTGGTTTCTAGTGCAAATATTTTACTTTATCAGTCTGTAAACAACTTAAAAATTCCTTATCCATTAATTTTTTTTTTCAATAGTAGAAATATCAAACATGGAGTGATAATTGGCGAAGGTATATGGAGATGGAAAATGTCCGAATATAGACTAAATAACAATGCCAATATATTTAAAGATTTTATAAGAAAAATCATTCAATACTTGAAGAAAACAGACAAAAAATCTAGATTAAATTCTATAGTTCCAAAGAATAGTTTCGAAAATAAATCTCTCTATATATATACAGAGTATTACAATGAATTAATGGAGGTTGAATCTGGAGCAGATATTGTATTTTCTTACAAAGACTCTTCCGGAAAAGAAAATTCCAAAAATTTGATATCTAGAGATAATTTTTACGATTTAAAACTAAGTGGATTGCCAATTGGAGATTACAGCTATAAAATAATTTTAAATAATGAAAATGAAATTCTTAAAACGGAAGGTAAATTTTCAATTATTCCTTCAAATATTGAAAAGTTAAATACTGTAGCCAATCCAAAAAAATTAGCAGTACTTAATCAAAATGGAAGAAGTTATAAGTTTTCAGAATTTAAAAATTTAATCGATAACCTAAAAAAAGATAATAATTCAAAAATCAAGACTCATACCGAAGAAAAGCAGCAAGATTTAATTAACTATAAATGGCTTCTTTTGCTCTTAATATTCCCATTTGTAGAATGGTTTTTTAGGAAGAATAAAGGTCTTTTATGATTTAGTATAAATCCTGATCTAGTTCTTCAAAACCACCGAAATCATCTTCTTCAGGTTCATTTAGAATATCTTCAATTTCGGAAAGTTTATTTTCATCTTCCGTATTAAGTGTCTCATCACTTTTTTTAGCTTCATATTCTCCCAATTTATGAAGGAGCTTTAAGGTTTCATCATTCTCTAAATCACTTTCTTTCAAAATCTCTACATAAAATATATTCATATTAAGAAAGTCATTTACATATAAAAATTTTAATTTCTTTTCTTTAAATACTTCATTTATCGTAATAGATTCCATGAATTTAATTGTTTGATCATCTCCAACATTCATATTCATTAAAGTAATTTCTTCACCTTTATCCCAATCGTGGTTACTATAGAAAAAAGAAGACATTTCTAATTTATCAAGATGAAAATTTTCGATTAAAAATTCATGTATTGTTAAGAAATTATTTTCTTTATGAATTCTTAAGTCTACAAATATATCCTCTTGAGTATCTGCTACTATTCTTATATCTAATGAGTTACTTTTCAATTATTCCAATTTCTTTAGCCTTAACAAGCAAATAGTCGTATGCTTCTTGGTAGCTGTTTTTAATTATTCCATCTAAAATAGCATTTTTTATAGATTCTTTAAGAATACCAACTTCCTTACAAGGTTTAATATTAAAAGTCTCCATAATTTCTTTTCCATCAATAGGAGGTTGCCAATTTTTTATTTTATCTCTGTCTTCTAAATCTCTAAGTTTGATTTTAACATCCTCAAACCTATTTATATATTTAATTTTCTTGTCCTTATTTTTTGAAGTAATATCTGATTGACATAACGTCATTAAATCCTCTAAATCGTCTCCAGCTTCAAACAGCAATCTTCTAAGAGCTGAGTCTGTTATACTTTTATTGGTTAATGATATAGGTCTCAAATGCAACAAAACTAATTTTTGGACATATTTCATAGGATTGTCTAAAGGAAGTTTTAATTTTCTAAATATGGAAGGTACCATTCTTGCTCCTTTGTCTTCATGACCATGAAAAGTCCAACCCTGTTTTGCATTAAATCTTTTGGTATTTGGTTTTGCTATATCGTGAAGTAAAGCTGCCCATCTAAGCCACAAATTTCCTTTGCTGTGAGGCAGAATATTGTCAAGAACTTTTAAAGTATGGTAAAAATTATCCTTATGGCTTTTTCCATCTTTTATTTCAATGCCTTTTAATAACTGAAATTCAGGAAAAATTAATTTTAACAATCCTGTTTCTTCTAAAAGCTTAAACCCCTTTGATGGTTCATTGCTCAGTATTATTTTATTTAATTCCTCAGTTATCCTTTCTTGTGCAACAATTTCTATTCTATCTATATTTTTTTTAATGGCTAGTAAGGTTTGATCTTCAATTTCAAAATTCAGTTGAGAAGAAAATCTAATTGCTCTCATCATTCTTAAGGGATCATCTGAAAATGTGATATTTGGATCTAATGGTGTTTTCAGCATCTTTTCTTTCAGATCTTTAATTCCATTAAATGGGTCAATAAATGCTCCATAATTTCCTTTGTTTAAGGATATAGCCAATGCATTAATTGTGAAATCTCTTCTGTTCTGGTCTTCTTCTACAGTTCCATTTTCAACAATTGGGTTTCTAGAGTCTTTTCTATAGCTTTCTTTTCTAGCGCCAACAAATTGAACTTCAAGATCTCCAACATTAATCATAGCTGTCCCAAAATTCTTAAAAACTTTTACAGTCGAACTATTTAAAACTTCAGCAGTTTTTTTTGCAAGCTCAATTCCACTACCAACAGTAACTATGTCAATATCTTTGGTGGTTCTATTAAGAATTTGATCTCTTACATAGCCTCCAATAACAAATGCTTTTTGGTCAATTTGTCCAGCAACACTTGAAATAGCTTTAAAGATTTTTTCTGAACCTAAAAGATTATTGTATTTATTTTCTGAGATATTCAATTTTACCGTTATTGATTTTTATTACTTCAGATGGTATTCCAGAAGATTTCACTTCAAAATTAAGAATTAGATCTACAGAATTTATAATTGACTTAGAAATATTATCTAAACTTTTAGGAAAATTTTCTCCACTAATGTTGGCAGAACTTGAAATAATTGGGGAATCTAGTTTACTTATAATTTCTTTCAACTCATTTACAGGAGATACTCTAAAGGAAATCTCATTTAAATCATTGGCTAGAAATCTGTATTTACTTATGCAATTTGGATATATAACAGTAGGAGGGGAGTCGTTTTTTTTTATTAAATCAAAGTCCTCAATATTTAAATTTTCTACGTATTTTGAAATGTTATCTATGCTATCAATTAGATTAATTAATGGCATATTATAAGGTCTCTTTTTTATATCAAAAACTCTCTTAACGCTATTTTTAAGTATTGATTTACAACCAATGGCCCAAATAGTTTCTGTTGGATACAGAATGATTCCCCCATTATTAAGAACATCAAGAGCGGAATCAACTTTTGTAGAACTATAATTATTAAACCAAACTTTCGTAGACATCAATAAGCTTTTTTGAAATTTTATTTGGTTGGAAGTTTTCTGCATGTTTTACTCCCCCTATAATCATAGATTCTCTTAGTTTATTATTGGTAAGACATTCTTCAATTTGAAATGCAAATTCTTCCCTGTTTTCAGAATCAATATATTTACTAAAATCTCCACCAGCTTCCTGAAAACAACTTCCTTTACTACTTATAACAGGCGTTTTACAGTTAAGTGCTTCAAGAATAGGAATTCCAAATCCTTCGAAAAGAGATGGGTAAAGAAATAAGGACGACAACGAGTAAATTATTGGTAATTCATCAATTGAAACATTCTCTAAAAAAATAATTTTTTTACTGTCAAAATTCATTTTTTTCATTTGAATTTTAAGAAAATTCATATACTGTGTTTTTTTTCCAACCACCACTAAAGGAACATCCATTTTCATAACACTCATGGCGTTTATTATGGATATTAAATTCTTTCTAGTTTCTATTGTTCCTACGTTTAACATAAAGTCTTTGGGAAGATTAAATTTTTTCTTTGTAAAATCTATGTCTTCTTTAGAATATTCTTTTCTGAAATTTTCGTGGCAGGTTTGATATATTACTTTTATACTCTCAGGTTTTATTTTATAAAATTCTACTATGTCTTGTTTTGTTTGTTCGCTAATTGCAATGGTTAAATCTGCATGTTTAACTGCATATTTATATTTAATATTATATATCTTTCTATCTATACTTCTGTAATTTCTAGGGAACCTTTTAAAGATTAAATCATGAATGGTAACTACATATGGAATTTGCTTATTCTTAACTCTTGGAATCTCATTGCTTAAACCGTGGAATATATCTACATCATTTTTAATTATGGATTTTTCCATGTTTATAGTTCGCCATAATCCTTTAAAAGTTTTATTTAGTTTATTTTGAGGAAATATGGAATAAGTATTGTCGTAATTACTTAAGAAATCTAATCTGGAATTTTCAGAATCTTTTGGAGCAAATAGAAAGTATTCATTATCAGAATATTCTTTGATTAAGTGCTCAATTAAGTCTCTACTGTAATTGCCTAATCCAGTAAAATTTTGATATGCTCTTTTGGCATCAAAACCTATTTTCATTTCGTAAATTTATTTTAAATAATTAAAAATAATCAAACAGTGACTTCAAATTCTCTCAATACTTCGTTAAGAGATGTTTTTAAATCTGTACTTTCTTTACGTTCTCCAATAATCAATGCACAGGGCACATGATAATCTCCACTATTGAATTTTTTATTGTAAGAGCCAGGAATAACTACTTTTCTTTCAGGGACTTCTCCTCTATATTCTACAGGCTCAGATTGAGTAACATCAATTACTTTTGTAGATTTTGTAATAACAACATTTGCACCCAAAACTGCTTCTTTTCCAATTCTAGCACCTTCCACAATTATACATCTAGAGCCAATAAAAGCATTGTCCTCAATAATTACTGGTGATGCTTGCAATGGCTCTAAAACTCCTCCTATTCCAACACCTCCACTTAAATGAACATTTTTTCCTATTTGAGCACATGAACCAACTGTTGCCCAAGTGTCCACCATAGTTCCCGAATCTACATATGCTCCAATATTTACATAAGATGGCATCATTATAACGTTTTTAGCTAAATAGGCTCCAAATCTAGCAATTGCATGAGGAACAACTCTAACTCCTTTTGAAGCATAATTACTTTTTAATTTCATTTTATCGTGAAACTCTAAAGGACCAATTTCTATTGTTTCCATTTTTCTTATTGGGAAATACAACACAACAGCTTTTTTTATCCATTGGTGTGTTTCCCATTTATTATTAATTTTTTCAGCAACTCTTAGTTCACCAGCATCTAATTTGGCAATTACTTTTTCTATAGCATTTACAGTTAATTCATTTTTTAATAAATCCCTATTTGACCATGCTTGATTGATTATATTCTCTAAATCCATATACAAATATCACAATTAATTTAAATGGTTTTGTTTTATAGGATTATATTTGAACAATGAATCAAATTTTGGCTTTAGATTACGGGTTAAAAAGAACAGGAATTGCCTATGCAGAAAGTCCATTATTTATTGCTCATGCCTTAAAGACAGTAAAAACACATGATTTACTAATTTTTATTGAAAATCATCTGCTCAAAAATAACGTTGTTAAAATAGTAATTGGAGAACCAAAATCTCTAAGTGGTGGGAAAACACATTCAAGTGATATGGTTCAGAATTTATCCCGAAGAATAACTAAATCTTTTCCTAAAATAGAAATAAAATTTCACGATGAGAGATTTACGTCTAAAATAGCCATGCAAACTGTCTTAGGTTCTGGAATAAAAAAAATGAAAAGAAGAAATAAGGAAACCCTTGATAAAATAGCTGCAGTTATTATTTTGCAAGATTATTTAAAGTCTGAGGAGTTTCAAAGGTCATCAAATACGTAAATTACCTCATCATTTTTTTTCATTAAATAATGTTCTCTCGCAAATTTTTCTAGAGCAAATTTGTTGGTAGTTAACTGCTTTGTTTTTTCTTTAATTTGTATTATCTCTTTTTCTTTCTTAATGTTCTCTATTTCTAGTGAGTGAAGTTCTTGCTTCATTTTATATAACTTATAAAATGTAGTATCGTCGATTAGTAGAAGAATAAAAATCAACATGGCGGTAGATAAAAAGTATCTATTGTTTAAAATTATTAAATTTTTCACATTACAACATTATTAATTTTGTTTGTGCTTTTCTATTTACACACTATTTCTTTTTAAACATATCAATGTTGGTCTACAGTGTTATTTCCGATGACAAATTTACAATAAGCTTAAATCAGATACTATTGATTAAGACATAATGTCATAGATTTGCAATAATTGTCTATTGGCATATAGTTTGAATGGTTAATATAAAATTATAAAAAATGCAAAAAGGATCCATAAACGTACAAAGCGAAAATATTTTTCCAATTATCAAGAAATTTCTTTATTCTGATACTGAAATTTTTTTAAGAGAATTAGTCTCTAATGCTGTTGATGCTTCACAAAAACTAATGACTTTATCCAATGCTGGAGAGTACAAAAAGGAAGTAAAAAATTTAAAAGTTGAAGTTATTTTAGATGCCAAGAAAAAAACCCTTACCATTAGAGACCATGGCATAGGAATGACGCAAGACGAAGTAAATAAATATATTAACGAAGTTGCTTTTTCTGGTGCAGAAGAATTTTTAGAAGAATATAAAGACAAAGACCCCAAATCTATAATTGGTCATTTTGGACTTGGTTTTTATTCTTCGTTTATGGTTTCTAGCAAGGTTCAAATTCAGACACTTTCCCATAAAGATGGCTCAAAAGCTGTTCAGTGGGAATCCAAAGGAGACCCAACTTTTGAATTAAAAGAAATTAAAAAGAAAGACAGAGGAACAGATATTATTCTTCATATTGATAAAGATTCTAAAGAGTTCTTAGAAGAAAATAGAATTTCAGGAATTTTAAATAAGTACTGTAAATTTCTCCCTGTTGATATAGAGTTTGGAACCAAAACAGAATCTATTGATGATCCAAAGGGTAAGAAAGACAAAGATGGAAATTTTGAGAAAATTAGTATTGATGTTCCAAATATTATTAACAACCCATCTCCTGCATGGATTAAAAAGCCTGTAGATTTAGAGTTAGAAGATTACAAATCCTTTTACAGTGAATTATATCCATTTACAGAAGAACCACTTTTTCATATTCATTTAAATGTAGATTATCCATTTAATTTAACCGGAATACTTTATTTTCCAAAACTTAAAAATCAAATTGAATTACAGAAAAATAAGATTCAGCTTTACAGCAATCAGGTCTTTATAACAGATTCTGTAGAAAATATTGTTCCAGAGTTTTTAACACTTTTACATGGAGTAATTGATTCTCCAGATATTCCTTTGAATGTGTCACGGTCTTATTTGCAAAGCGACAGTAATGTTAGAAAAATCTCTAACCATATAACTAAAAAGGTTGCAGATAAGTTGTCCGGAATGTTTAAAAAGGATAGAAAAGACTTTGAAAGTAAATGGGACGATATTAATGTCTTTATCCAATATGGAATACTAACAGACGAAAAATTTCATGAAAAAGCCAAGCCATTTAGTTTACTGAAAAATTCAAAAGACGAGTATTTTACTTTGGAAGAATACAAGGAAAAAGTAAAAGCTGCACAAACGGATAAAAATGATAAGTTAGTATTTCTTTATTCTCACGATAAAGAAGAGCACCATTCTCTTATTGAGTCGGCTAACAAAAAAGGATACGATGTGTTAATTATGGATGGACCTCTTGCTTCCCATTATATTTCAAAAACAGAACAAGATTTAGGTGCTTCATTTGCTAGAGTTGATGCAGATACTATCGATAATATCATTTCAAAAGAAGAGAATATTCCATCGAAATTAACCAAAGAACAGGAAGAGTCACTCAAGCCAATTTTTGAAGAAATTGTTGAAAAAGAAAAATATACTGTTCAAGTAGAAAGTTTAAGCGAAACTGAAAAACCAGTTTTAATTACCCAAAGTGAGTTTATGAGGAGAATGAAAGAGCAACAAGCTGCTGGTGGCGGAGGAATGAATATGATGGGAGTAATGCCAGAAATGTATAATCTTGTGGTAAATACCAATCATCCATTGGTTTCTAAAGTAATAACTGCCAAAGGAAAAAATCAAAAAGTTCTAGCCAAACAAGCTTTAGATTTGGCTCTCTTATCGCATGGCATGTTAAAAGGTAAGGATTTAAGTGATTTTGTAGAAAGAAGTTTTGAATTGATTTAAAGTGTTAATAGGAATTGGAGGTTTAGTAGGTGCAGCACTTGGTTTTTTTGCAACCAGAAGTTTATTTGGTGCATTTTTAGGCTACTTTATTGGATCTAGTTTTGATAAGTTTAGCTCCAATAACTCTCAATCTTCTGGTTCTTACAACTTTAGAGGAAGTTCTTATTCGAATGATGCCAGTTATTATTCGTCTAGAATAACTCAAAATGACTTTGCTACAGCACTACTTGTTCTTTCTGGAGCAGTAATGAAGGCAGACGGAAAAATTTTAAAATCTGAATTAGATTATGTTAAAGATTTTTTCAGACAGCAATTTTCTCCCCAACTTTCTGCAAAATACATAAGTGATTTTAAGGATATACTAAAAAAGAATTTTGTACTCATTGAGATATGTAATACAATAAACAATAGTATGCCTTTAAGACAAAGGTCTCTTCTTATTCAATATCTATTTGGAATTGCGCAGGCCGATGGAAATGTGTCGGACTCTGAAATGAAAGTAATTCAAAAAATCGCCTCTTATTTTAGAATTTCAAAAATAGAATTTGAACAAATTAAATCTCTATTTTATAAAGATGTTTCTAGTTCTTATAAAACTTTGGGTATTGATGAATCAGCTAGTAATGACGAAATTAAAAAGGCCTATCGTAAAATGGCAGTCAAACACCATCCAGATAAATTCAATCAACTTGGAGAAGAACAGCAGATAGCGGCTAAGAAGAAATTTCAAAAAATTCAAGAAGCTTACCAACATTTGAAAAAAGAGAGAGAAATAAAATAGATGAAAGATTTTTACAATATCTTTTTAAAACACTATTGGATTTTATTCTTTTTACTTTTTTTGTGGTTGGTTCATTTTGCAAATATCCATTTCCATCTAAATCTATATAAACTTGGTGTTTTCCCAAGAACACTAGACGGATTATGGGGAATAGTATTTGCTCCTTTAGTCCACTCTTCATCTGACAATAACCATTTAATTAATAATTCTGTTCCTTTTTTAATTCTTACTTGGGCTATGTTTTACTTTTACCGTCCTATTGCTTGGAGAGTATTATTTTTTTCTTGGATTATAACAGGGTTGAGTGTTTGGTTTTTTGGTAGGAGTTCTTTTCATATTGGTATTAGTGGAGTTATTTATAGCCAATTATTTTTTTTATTTTTTAGTGGAGTATTTAGACAAGATTCAAGATTGCTTACGGTCGCATTACTAGTAGTATTTATTTATGGAAGCATGATTTGGGGAATATTTCCATACGATTGGAAAATCAGCTTTGAAAGCCATCTTTCTGGAGCAGTTACTGGGTTAGTGTTGTCTAGATATTATAAGAACGAAAATGCTACTTTTGCTAAAAAGAAAACACAATGGGAAATAGAAGAAGAATTAGGAATTGAATCAGACGATTTAGATGGACTTTGGAACCAAAACTTAGAAGATTAATCTTTTTTAGATTTTGATTTCTTTTTAACATCTTCGAGAATAACAATAATTTCTTCTTTCTTTTTGTCGAAATCAATCTTAATTACATCTCCTTCTTTTACCTTTTTTTGAATAATTTCTTCTGCTAAAGGATCTTCAATATACTTTTGAATAGCTCTGTTTAGTGGTCTTGCACCATACTTTTCATCAAAGCCTTTTTCAGCAACATATTCCTTAGCATTCTTAGTTAATTCGACTTTGTATCCAAGAGAGTTTATCCTTTTAAATAATTTCTCCAATTCTATATCTATTATTTTTAGAATATCTTTTTTGTCCAAAGAGTTAAATATAACTACGTCGTCAATTCTATTAAGAAATTCTGGAGCAAATGCTTTTTTTAGTGCACTTTGAATAACTCCTTTAATGTTTTCTTGATCATTGTCAGTTCTTGTTTTAGTACCAAATCCAACTCCAGTTCCAAAATCTTGTAGTTGTCTGGCACCAATATTAGAAGTCATAATGATTATAGTATTTTTAAAATCTATATTTCTTCCTAAACTGTCTGTCATCTTCCCATCGTCAAGGACTTGTAACAATAAGTTAAAAACATCAGGATGTGCTTTTTCAATCTCATCAAGTAAAATTATAGAGTAGGGCTTTCTTCGGACCTTTTCTGTTAATTGACCACCTTCTTCATATCCTACGTATCCAGGAGGAGCTCCAATTAATCTAGATACTGCAAATTTTTCCATGTATTCGCTCATATCAATTCTAATTAGTGCTTCTTCACTGTTAAATAAATATTTGGCTAAAACTTTACATAATTGTGTTTTACCTACACCAGTAGGGCCAAGAAATATAAAAGAACCTACTGGCTTATTTGGATCTTTTAAGCCCGCTCTATTTCTTTGAATAGCTTTTACCACTTTGGTTATGGCTTCGTTTTGTCCAATGACAGTTCCGTTCATGGAATCCACCATTTTCATTAATTTCCCACTTTCCTTTTCGGCAACTTTTTGAACAGGTATCCCAGTCATCATCGCAACAACTTCAGCTACATCTTCATCTGTTACTTCTTGTCTATGGGTTTTACTTTCTTCTTCCCACTTGATTTTAGCATTGTCAAGTTCTTCATTCAATTTTCTTTCTGAATCTCTTAGCCTAGCTGCTTCTTCGTACTGTTGGCTTCTAACTACCTTATTTTTTAGTTCTTTAACATCCTCAATATTTTTTTCAATGGTTATAATTGATTCAGGAACATTGATATTAGTAATATGAACTCTTGAACCAACCTCATCTAAAGCGTCAATTGCTTTATCTGGAAGGTGACGATCTGAAATATATCTTTCTGTTAAATTGACACAAGACTTAATAGCCTCTGAAGAGTATTTTACATTGTGATGGTCTTCATACTTCTCTTTTATATTTTCTAAAATTTGAAGAGTTTCTTCAATACTTGTAGGTTCTACGAGTACTTTTTGAAAACGTCTTTCTAAAGCCCCGTCTTTTTCAATAAATTGTCTGTATTCATCTAAGGTAGTTGCTCCTATACACTGAAGTTCTCCTCTTGCAAGAGCAGGCTTAAACATGTTAGAGGCATCTAACGAGCCAGAAGCTCCACCAGCACCAACTATAGTATGGATTTCATCAATAAATAAAATAATATCTGGTGACTTTTCTAATTCACTCATTACAGCCTTCATTCTTTCCTCAAACTGTCCTCTATATTTTGTGCCTGCAACTAAAGAAGCAAGATCAAGAGAAATTACTCTTTTATTAAATAGAACTCTGGAAACTTTTCTTTGGGTAATTCTTAACGCTAGACCTTCTGCAATAGCAGATTTACCAACTCCAGGTTCCCCAATTAAAAGTGGGTTATTCTTTTTTCTTCTCGAAAGAATTTGGGAAACTCTTTCAATTTCTTTTTCTCTACCTACAATTGGATCTAATTTGTCGTCTTCTGCAAATTTGGTTAAATCACGTCCAAAATTATCTAAAACAGGTGTTTTAGATTTGCTATCAGTAGTTTTTTTAGGACCACTACTAGAAAAGCTATCTTCTTTTTCCATATCGTCTTCATCTGCAGACTCAGGATATTTAGATTCTGGAAGAGATTCCGGCTTGTAGCCAGACTCCATCATAATATCTAATTCTTCTTTGATAGACTCATAATTTAAATTGTGTTCTTTTAAAAGAGATGATGCAATATTGTTGTCTTCCTTTAAAATAGACAAAAGCAAGTGCTCTGTTCCAATCATATTGCTATTAAATAGTTTTGCTTCTAAATAAGTTATTTTTAAAACTTTTTCAGCTTGTTTTAAAAGTGGAATATTTCCTGAGCTTTTGAGTTCAGATATTTGTCCAGAATCTAGTTTTGACTCTAGTTTCTTTCTTAGTTCTTTAGAATTTATTCCAGAGGATTCAATCATTTTCATTGCAACTCCTTCTCCTTCTCTAATGATCCCTAGTAAAAGATGTTCAACTCCTATATAGTCATGGCCCAATCTTAAGGCTTCTTCACGACTGTAACTTATTACTTCTTTAACTCTTGGTGAAAATTTTGCATCCATATTTATCAAAATTAATATTGTTTTTCATATTTAAAACATTCGTTTCAAATTTAATCAACAACAATTTTGTTAATTGTTCATAATATTTGCTTTTCGCACATGTTTTTGTGGATAAATGTTTGACAAAACACTTGTTATTATACTTAAAGAAATGATACTTTCGTTTATCTTAAAAAACATAAAAAATAAAGACTATGAGTGACCAGAGTGGTGAAAGGATAATTCCTGTTAGTATTGAGGATGAAATGAAGACAGCCTACATTGATTATTCAATGTCGGTAATTGTTTCAAGAGCACTTCCTGATGTAAGAGATGGTTTAAAGCCAGTTCACAGAAGAGTTCTTTACGGAATGCTTGAATTAGGGGTAAGGTCTAATAGTTCTTTTAGAAAATCAGCTAGAATTGTTGGAGATGTCTTGGGTAAATACCACCCTCACGGAGATTCTTCTGTTTACGACACTATGGTTAGAATGGCTCAGCATTGGTCTTTAAGATATCCTCTGGTGGATGGTCAAGGAAATTTTGGTTCTGTTGATGGAGATAGTCCTGCTGCAATGCGATATACTGAAGCAAGACTTAAAAGAACTGCCGAAGAATTGCTTTCAGATTTAGAAAAGGATACGGTTGATTTTTCACCCAATTTTGATGATTCTCTAAGTGAACCATCTGTATTGCCAACCAGAATACCTAACTTATTAGTCAATGGATCTTCTGGAATTGCTGTAGGTATGGCTACCAATATGGCTCCTCACAATTTAACAGAAGTAATAGATGGTACGATAGCATATATAAATAACAAAGAAATTGACATAGATGGATTAATGGAATTTATTAAAGCTCCTGATTTTCCTACTGGCGGGACTATTTATGGTTATGAGGGTGTGAAAAATGCTTTTTATGTAGGAAAGGGCAGGATTGTAATGAGAGCAAAAGCCACTATTGAAGAAATTAGAGAAAATAGAGAAGCAATAATAGTAACTGAAATTCCATATCAAGTAAATAAAGCTGATATGATACAAAAAACAGCTGCTTTAGTAAACGAAGGCAAGCTCGTTGGAATCTCTGAAATAAGAGACGAATCAGACAGAAATGGAATGAGAATTGTATATGAAATTAAAAGAGATGCAATTCCTAATGTTGTTTTAAATAAATTATTCAAGTATACATCTCTACAGACCTCATTTTCAGTTAATAACATTGCTTTGGTGAAAGGTAGGCCAGTTGTTTTAAACTTAAAAGATTTAATTGTTCATTTTGTAGACCACAGACACGAGGTGGTTATTAGAAGATCGAAGTTTGAGCTCAAAAAAGCAGAAGACAGAGCACATATATTAGAAGGTTTAATTATTGCTTCAGATAATATAGACGAGGTTATAGCCTTAATTAGAGGCTCAAAAAGCCCTGACGAAGCTAGAGAAAAATTGATGAGCAAATTTAAATTATCTGATCTTCAATCTAGAGCAATTGTTGAAATGAGATTAAGACAATTAACAGGCTTAGAACAAGATAAATTAAGAGCAGAATACAACGATTTATTGAAGGTTATTGAAGATTTAAAAGACATTCTTAACAGAGAAGATAGAAGAATGGATATCATTAAAACTGAATTGGAAGAAGTTAAGAAAAAATTTGGCGACGAAAGAAGATCAATCATTGAATATTCTGCCAATGAAATGAAGATTGAGGATTTAATTCCAAATGAAGAAGTTGCAATAACAATTTCTCATGCTGGTTATATTAAAAGAACTAATCTTAACGAATATAAAGTCCAAAATAGAGGTGGAGTAGGCTCTAAAGGTTCTGCTACAAGAGATAAAGATTTTTTACAAGAATTATTTGTAGCAACTAACCATAACTGGCTTTTAATTTTTACTGAAAAAGGGAAATGTTTTTGGATGCGTATTTTTGAAGTTCCAGAGGGAAATAAGGCTGCAAAAGGTCGAGCTATTCAAAACCTTATCAACATAGAACAAGACGATAAAGTAAAAGGCTATGTGGTAGTTAAAGATTTAAAAGATGAAGAGTATACATCCAATAATTATATTATAATGTGTACCAAAAAAGGAATCATCAAAAAAACAAGTTTAGAGGCTTATTCTAGACCTAGAACCAATGGTATTAATGCCATAGGAATTAGAGAAGGTGATGAATTACTAGAAGCTAAATTAACGAATGGAGAAAGTGAAATTTTGATGGCAATTAAATCTGGTAGAGCTATTAGATTTAATGAATCTAAAGTTCGATCAATGGGAAGAACTGCATCTGGAGTTAGAGGAATTACGCTTTCTGAGGGAGATGAAGTTATTGGAATGGTATGTGCTCAAGATTTTTCTAGAACTATTATGGTTGTCTCTGAAAATGGATATGGAAAAAGAACATTACTTAACGATCCAGAAACCAACGAACCAATATATAGAATAACCAACAGGGGAGGAAAAGGAGTTAAAACGCTTAATGTTACAGAAAAAACAGGAAATTTAATTGCTATTAAGTCCGTTACTGATGACGATGATTTAATGATTATAAATAAATCTGGATTAACAATAAGAATGCATGTAGCGGATATAAGATCTCAAGGAAGAGCTACTCAAGGGGTTAAATTAATAAATCTTAAAGGAAAAGACCAGATTGCAGCCGTTGCAAAAGTAGAAAAAGACGACGAAGAGGATTTGATAGATGAAAATATCCAAGGAACTGAAAATTCAACTACTGATATTGTAGATAATCCAACAGATTCCAGCGATCTTTCAACGGAAGCATCTAATGATGATTCAACCAACGATAACGAATAATACATAAACAATGAAAAAATACTTTATTTTAGGACAATTAATTATTTTAACCTTAATTGGAAGTGCTCAAAAGCTTCAGTTAACAGAAGCAGCTACGGAGTTTAGAAATAATTACAATAGCTCATGGATTTCAATTCCAGATTCTACTTTAAGGTCTACTCAATTAGCAAAAAACACACCAATATTACTAAAAGCAAAAAAAGCAATTGATGAATCTTACAGTAAACAATTACAAACTCCATTTGTAAAGTCCAAAGACGAAACTAAAATGCATTTTTACAGAGGTGTAATTTATTTAGATTACTGGATAATGTCTTCCTACAATGCCTCAATTTTTAATGAAGTTTCTGCTTTGGGTGAAGAAAAAATGAAGGAAGCTACCTTTGGTTCTTTTTCTAAATGCTTAGAGTTAGACATAAAAAAACAATGGACATCAGATATTAAAAACAAGATGATGACTTACAGAAATCAATCTATTAATGTTGGTGTTGACAATTTTATTAAGAAGAATTATGAAAATGCCTTTAGCTCCTTTAAAATGGCTATTGAAATGTATAATATTTTATCTCTAACAGATACTCTTGCTATGATTAACGCAGCTTTATCCTCTGAGAAATTGAATAAAACAGATGAAGCTTTTAAATATTATAAAATGTGTGCAGATAATAATTATGGTAAAGGCGCAGAAATGTACCAATCCATGATTAGAGTACTTAATGCAAATGATACGAAAGATGAAGAACAAATTTTAAATATAATTGCTGAAGGAAAAGAAAGATATCCCAAAGATTACGTTCTAAATATTGAAGAATTTAATTATTGGTATACTAAAGGCAATAATGAAAAAGCTCAATTAGCTCTTGAAAATGCCATTGAATCTAACCCAACTAATAAAATACTACATTTCAATATAGGTGTTACTTATGATAATATTTCTAATAAATACCACGATGAAAATAAACATGAGGTCGCTTTTCAATATATGAATAAAGCTATTAGTGGTTATGAAAATGCTATTAAATTAGACAGTACTTATGTAGATGCCTATTATAATCTTGGTGCTCTATATTATAACCAATCAATTACTTATAAATCTGTAGCTGGAGATTATTCAGGCGATAAATATGAGTCTGAAATGAAAAAAGCTGATGATATGCTTAAAAAAGCAATTCCATTATTAGAGAGGGTTTTATCTTTTTCGCCAAATGATAAATCAACACTTAAAGTACTTAAAAGCTTGTATTTTAACTTAGACGACATGGAAAACTATTCCAGGATTAAGAAACAACTTGAGTCCCTTTAATTTAATCCAAAATTTGAATACTTTTCTATGAACCATTATGGTAATATTAGAAAGTTGCTTTCTGAACATAAAGACGAGGTTGAGTATACTTTACCCCTTTATGATTCTATTACTCCTTCATTAAATGTAGATTTAAACAATTTAATAGGGAGCACTATTAAAATCTCTTTTTCAGGAACTATAAATTGTGTTGTAACAGGAAAAAAAATTAGAAAAGCATATGGTGAAGGTATGTCTTACGATGCCTTTAAATCCTCTCCTTTAGCAGTAGAAAGTATTATTCGACCAGAACTAAGTAAAATTCATCTAGGAGTCGCTTTAAGAGATTATGATTGGGAAATGGAACACCATATGAAACCCCATATTGTTTATTTGTCTAAAACAGCTGGTAATAAGGTAGGGGTAACCAAAGAAAGTCAAATTCCAACGCGATGGATTGACCAAGGTGCTATCCAAGCACTTATTATAGCAAGAGTACCTTATAGACAAGCAGCAGGTGCTATAGAGATTTCATTAAAAAAACATGTTAGTGATAAAACCAACTGGAGAAAAATGCTTCAAAATGAAATTAATCAAGATTCTTTAATTTCTCTTAGAGATGAATTATTTCCATATGTAGATGAAGAATTTAAACAGTATCTAGTAAAAGATGAAAGCTTATATAATATTAATTTCCCAGTAATAAAATATCCTAAAAAAGTAAAATCTTTAACTTTAGACAAAGTTTCAGAAATCGAAGAAAAATTAGTGGGAATTAAAGGGCAATATTTATTATTTGAGAATGACTTAGTTTTTAATGTAAGAAGACATTCTGGGTATTTAATAGAACTTTCATATTGAAATAATTAACCAGTAACATCTTATTTATTATTAGTTTTTATATATTTAAAAAAAAGATCAATTATGTCATATTTAGTAAAAGTTCAAAATTTTTTCTTAAAAAACGATCCAGAGCGCTATTACTTAGCCAAAAGAATAACCAGAACTTTCAGAGGAGATGAAGAAGCTGTTATGGCTAGATTGGAAGAGATTTATACTAAAGGAGGACCTGAAAAACTAAAAGTTAAAGATCTTGCTCCCCCTGTTAAAAAGCCTGTTAGCTCCTCTGTAAATATTGAAGAAACAGAAACTGTTTTAGAATCTAGTTATGAAGCTTCAACACCTAAAAAGAGTAAAAAGAAACTATTTATAATAGTTGGTCTAATATTGGTACTAGGTGGTGGTGGTTTTGGCTTTTATTTGACAATGGGCAGTGATGAAAGTCAAGATGAAGAATCACACTCTTCTGAAGTTCATTCCTCAGATTCTACTCATAATGAAAATTCACATCAACCAGCAAAAACTATTGAAGAAATAGAAGATGAAATAGAACAAGCTGAAAAAGATTCTGTTGCAAAAGACATAATTGATGCTGCAGAAGCTATTCAACTTATTCGCTAGTTATGGATTTAATTTGTGTGGGTCTTGATTTCTTAACTCGATTTCATCCTTTACATATTCTATTTTTAAAGAAATAGCATATAATAGCTTGTCTTTTTTTTGCAACCATATTTGAGAATCTTTCCAAGAGTCTGCACTTCTAGCAAAGTGGAATAATAAATCAAATCCATTTTTTTTAAGAAATACCAAGGCTGAATCTTTTCCTTCAATTCCTTCGATGGTAGCAAGTAGGTGACCATAGTTATTATCTAGCAACCATTTTCTAGATTTTTTATCATTTAAAATAGCAAAACAAAATATACCCAACTCCTTATATGGACTTCGAATTAAAAAATCTCTAAATTCAACATTACCTCCTATAGCTTCTCTCCATGCAACCAGTACTTTGCTAGGATATTCCAATTGTTTCAGAACTATTTTATTTGGTTTTCTATCCCTCATTTTTTCAAGAAACCTTTTAACATAATTTTAATAATATCTTGAGCAGCTTCAGAAATAACTGTTCCTGGACCAAATACTGCAGCAACTCCCATATCAAAAAGTAATTGGTAATCTTTTTTTGGAACAACACCACCAACTATAAGCATAATATCTTCTCTGTTAATTTTTTTCAGTTCTTTTATTAATTCCGGAATTAAGGAAAGATGCCCAGCTGCTAGAGAAGAAACTCCAATTATATGAACATCATTTTCAATAGCACTTTTAGCAACTTCTTTAGGTGTTTGAAAAAGAGATCCAATATCTACATCAAAACCAATATCTGCAAAAGATGTAGCAACAATTTTTGCACCTCTATCGTGACCATCTTGTCCCATTTTAGCAACCATTATTCTAGGTCGTCTTCCAACAACAGATTCGAACTCTTTAGCGAGTTCTAAAGCTTTTTTATATTTTTCATCTTCCATAATTTCTTTAGAATATACACCAGAAATACTTCTTACTGTAGCTTTGTATCTTCCAAATTCTTTTTCTAAGGCAGAAGATATTTCCCCTAAAGTTGCTCTTTCTTTGGCAGCTCTTATTGTAATTTCTAGTAAATTTCCAGTGTTGTTTTTTGCAGCTAATGTTAGTTCCTCTAAAATCCTATTTACTTTTTCTTGATTTCGTTCCGATTTAATTTTAGAAATGCTATTGATTTGATTTTCCTTTACTTTTTTGTTGTCAATTTCTAAAATATCCACTTGCTGATCATCCAGAGATTTATAGGCATTCAACCCAACTATTATCTCTTTACCAGTATCAATATTTGCCTGTCTTTTTGCAGCTGCTTCTTCAATTCTCATTTTAGGTAGTCCCATTTCAATAGCTTTGGTCATTCCACCTTGATTTTCCACCTCCTGAATTAAGTCCCATGCTTTATTTGCTATATCATTGGTTAGTTTTTCTATATGGTGAGAACCTCCAAATGGATCAATAGTATTACATATTTTATTTTCATTTTGAATAAAAATTTGTGTGTTTCTTGCAATTCTAGCCGCATTTTCACTAGGAAGTGCTATGGCTTCATCTAAAGAGTTAGTATGTAAGGATTGTGTTCCACCTAATACAGCAGCCATTGCCTCAATATAGGTTCTAGCAATATTATTGTAAGGATCATTTTCAGATAAACTCCATCCTGAAGTTTGACAATGGGTTCTTAGAGCCATTGATTTCGGATTTTTCGGATTAAAATTCTTAATAATCTTTGCCCACAACATTCTAGCTGCTCTCATCTTAGCAATTTCTGTAAATTGATTCATTCCAATTCCCCAGAAAAAAGAAAGTCTAGGAGCAAATTCATCAATATCTAAACCAACTTCAATTCCTTTTTTTACATATTCTAATCCGTTTGCTAAAGTGTAGGCCAATTCTAATTCTGCATTTGCACCTGCTTCGTGCATATGGTAACCAGAAATACTTATAGGATTAAATTTTGGCATATTTTTCGAAGTAAATTTGAATATATCACCTACAATTCTCATACTTTCTTTAGGTGGGTAGATATAAGTATTTCTAACCATGAACTCTTTTAGAATATCATTTTGAATGGTGCCAGTTAGTTTTTCTAATTCAATATTTTGTTCTATTGCAGCTACTATATAAAAAGCCATTATCGGAAGTACAGCTCCGTTCATAGTCATGGAAACAGACATTTTATCTAAAGGTATTTTATTAAATAATATTTTCATGTCCTCTACAGAATCAATTGCAACACCAGCTTTACCGACATCTGCAGAAACTCTCTCATGATTAGAATCATATCCTCTATGGGTTGCTAAATCAAATGCTACTGAAAGTCCTTTCTGACCAGCTTTTAAATTTTTTCTATAAAATAGATTTGATTTTTCTGCAGTTGAAAATCCTGCATACTGTCTTATGGTCCAAGGTCTTGTTAAATACATGGAAGAATAGGGCCCTTTTAGAAATGGAGCAACTCCAGCTATGAAATTTTCATGTCCAAATGATGTTTCACTTAAATCAGAAATGTCTAGCTCGATATTTTTATAAGATAATCTCACCATTTCAATTTTTAATAAATTCTTTCAAATTACTATTTTTTAAATTTTTCAGTAATCCACCATTTACTTCAATTTGTTTTAATATTCTCCATGCTTTGTCGGCCATTTTGAAGGAAATTTGTTCGATTACATGAGCACCTTTAGTAACGTCCTTAAGAATATTAATTTGACTTTCTTCATTTAATATTAAAGGAATATTTGCAGCTATTTTCTTCCAATAATTTTCTTTAGAGATTAGCAATGAATCTGAAAGAACAAAAGAATTAGATCCTCCAATAAAACTACTCATGGCAGTAGAAGTAATGGATAAAATTCTAAAGTCCTCACTTTTGTCTTTTAATATTTCAGGATTCAATGAAGTTTCAACAATCAAATTGGCTTTTATACTATGAATTTTTAGAACTTGGTTTATTATGGATTTTACAGCTTTTAGTTTTGAAATATTTTCTAAAAAACTATTGTCTAAGAAGGATTTAAGAATAATTTTTTTTGGAATTTCTATATTATTTTTTTTATGAATTTCTATGATTTCATTTAAATATGCACCTGTTAATGCAATTTCTGATGAATGGTTGTTAAAAGAAAGATGTTTGCTGGATATTTCTAGATAAATACATTTGAAATTTGTATTTAAATTACTTTGAAAATGATGTTGGTAATCTGTGAAATCTATAGAGTTGTTATAACCATTTGGAGCTTCAATAAATTTCGTTAACAAACTCATTCTTATAGTTCCTTTCAAATTAGGATTAGAATTGATCCAATTTGTCCAAGATGATATATTTTCTTTTGAAGCATTAGGTCTTAAAATAATATGGGTGTTAATTATATCATTCATCACATTTTTAAAAATAGAATCAGCATAATTAATACCATCAATGTGAATGCTATTTATTCCATCTTTTAATCGGTTTAATATTTGAGAGTTTATGTTTTGTTCTTTCTCGAAATTCCAACTTATCTCTGAAAGTTCATCTTTTTTACCATTTTTAAGTACGGATATAGCTTTGCTGAAAGTATTGATATTGCCATACTCAGTTTTCCAATGAAAATCTTGAGCAGTTTTATTGGATGAATCGTCTAAAACTTTCTTAATCCACTGATCTTCACTCGAAGCATTAAATTCTGACCAAAGACTCATTTTTTTTATTTATTGTTTTAAATATACGGATAGATATTCATTAAGACTTATGAAATATTTAATTTGGTTTTAGTTTGGAGATTATACTATTAATTTCATTAAAGGATTTCGAACTATCTAAGTTTTCTATCCATTGGTAGCTTATATCTTTTTTAAACCAAGTCATTTGTCTTTTGGCGTATTTTTTGGTGTTCCTTTTAATTAGATTTATTGCTTCTTCTTTGGTTGAATCACCATTAAAAAAATTAAATATTTCTTTGTATCCAACAGTGTTTAATGCATTTAATTTTTTCTTATCTCTTAAGTTTTCCACCTCCTGAAATAATCCATTATTAACCATAAGATCAACTCTTTTTTCAATGTTTTTTTCTAATTGATTTTTATCAATGTGTAATAAAAATTTTAACATCTTAAAAGAACGTATCTTTTTGGTGGAGGTTAATAAACTAGAGTAGGGTTTAGAAGTGATTATACAAACCTCTAGTGCTCTTATCAAACGTTGAGAATTACTCAAATCCATAATGCTGTAATGCTTTGGATCTAATATTTTTAAATTTTCTTGTAAATACTCAATTCCATTTTCTTTTAGTTCTAAATTCAAACGATTTCTAACAGCTAAATCTTTAGGTAAATTATCTAAACCTTTACAAACAGCATCAATATACATACCCGAACCACCTACTAAAAATGCAATTTTTTGTTTTGTGAAGTAATTTTCTAAATGGCTAATAATTTCTTTTTCGTAATCTCCAGCAGAATATGCTTCTTCAATGCTCTTGTTATTTATAAAATAGTGAGGAACTTCATTTAATTCATCTAAAGAAGGCTTTGCTGTTCCAATCGACATTTCTCTATAAAACTGACGACTATCACAAGAGAAAATAGAACTATTTTTATTTTTTGCCAATTCAATTGACAACTTGGTTTTACCCACAGCTGTAGGTCCTGCTAGAACAATTAATAAAGGTTTTTCTTTTTCTGAATTCAAAGTAATTAACAAAAATAGTTCAACAAATTTTCAAAGTATTCAGTAAGATTTCAAAGGGATGATTAAATTTGTGTATGAGTAAAAACTTGCTGATACTTGATTTTGGTTCTCAATATACACAATTGATTGCTAGAAGAGTTAGAGAACTTAATGTATATTGTGAAATCCATCCCTACAATAAGATTCCAGATAATTTTAATTTTAATGCTGTTATTCTTTCTGGAAGTCCATGTTCAGTGAATCAAAACGATGCTCCTCATCCTAAATTAAAATCTTTCAATGAAACAATGCCCATATTAGGTATTTGTTACGGTGCGCAATATCTAGTTAAACATTTTGGAGGAGTTGTGGAAAGTTCCAATAAAAGAGAATACGGAAGAGCCAATCTTTCTTTTTTTGATATTAAAAACCCATTGTTTAATAATGTAAAATCTAATTCTCAAGTTTGGATGTCTCACGGGGATACAATTAAAAATTTGCCTTCAAATTTTAATAAAATTGCATCTACCACTGATATTGAAAATGCAGCTTTTTATATAAATGAAAGTAATATTTATGGTCTTCAATTTCATCCTGAAGTATTTCATAGTACAGACGGTTTACAAATCATAAATAACTTCGTTGTTAATATTTCTCATTGTTCAACAGATTGGACACCAGATTCATTTGTGGATTCTTCTATTTCAAATATTAAAAATCAAGTTGGTCATCAAAAAGTTGTACTTGGTTTATCTGGAGGAGTAGATTCTAGTGTTGCTGCTTTGCTTTTACATAAGGCAATAGGAAAAAATTTACACTGTATTTTTGTAGATAATGGTTTGCTAAGAAAAAATGAATTTGAAGATGTTTTAAAACAGTACGAATCTTTAGGATTAAATATCAAAGGAGTGGATGCAAAAGAAGAGTTTTACAAATCTTTATCTGGAATTTCAGATCCTGAACTAAAAAGAAAAGCAATTGGCAAAACATTTATCGATGTTTTTGATAGAGAAGCTAATAGTATTAAAGATGTAGATTGGTTGGCTCAAGGAACAATTTATCCAGATATCATAGAATCAGTTTCTGTTAATGGACCTTCAGTTACCATAAAATCTCATCATAATGTTGGAGGGTTGCCAGATTATATGAAATTAAAAATAATTGAGCCTTTAAAATCCTTATTTAAAGACGAGGTTAGAAGAGTAGGAGCTTCTCTTGAATTACCAAAACAAATTTTAAATAGACATCCTTTTCCAGGTCCTGGGTTAGGCATAAGAATTCTAGGAGAGATAACAGAAAGTAAAATAAAAATTCTTCAAGAAGTCGATCATATATTTATTAATGGTTTAAAAGAATTTAAACTTTACGATGATGTATGGCAAGCAGGAGCAATTTTTCTTCCTGTTCAATCTGTTGGAGTAATGGGTGATGAAAGAACTTATGAGAATGCTGTAGCTCTTAGAGCTGTTTCTTCTACCGATGGGATGACTGCAGATTGGTGTCATTTGCCTCATGAGTTTTTAGCCAAAATTTCCAATAGAATAATCAACAATGTAAAAGGAATAAATAGAGTAACTTACGATATAAGTTCCAAACCACCTGCTACCATTGAATGGGAATAAAAAATTTAACATATAGATTCTTGTCATTTTTCTTAGTGGTATTTTTTGTAACTAATCTAATTGCCCAAGACAAACCAAATGCAAAATTTACTTATCATACAGTTTCTAAAGGGGAAACAAGCTATGGAATTGCTAAAAAATATCAAATTGATTTAAATGAATTTTTCAACTATAACCCAAGTGCATCCAATGGTTTGTCAAAAGGAGATACCTTAAAAATTCCTATTAAAACATTTGTTAATCAAACAATAGATAATGAAATTGATTCTTCTATAAAAATACACAAGGTGTTGCCAGGAGAAACTCTTTGGTCAATTGCTAAAGTATATGGAATAAGATTACCAACTATTAAAGCTTACAATAAATTATCAACCAATGAATTGTCAGAATCTCAATTGTTGTTAATTCCCAATATTCAATCTGATACAAGTAATATGGTCCAACCACTATTTAAACATGTAGATCATCCAATGCTTAAAAAGTGTGATACTCTAATTATTCATAAAGTAAAAAAGAAAGAAACTTTATACTCTATTTCAAAAAAATATACCGTTGGTTTAGACCAGATAATTAAAAACAATCCTATTTTAAATGAATTTGGGCTTAAAAAAGACCAAGAACTGAAAATAATTTTAAGAATTAAAGATTGTATAGAGGATTCTGTAGAAAATAAAAATGATTCTCTAGACCTCTTTCTGGGTAGTATTTATGATCAAAAAACATTAAGAATTTCTTTAGTATTACCATTTTTCACTAATAAATCTGATTCAATTATTGTAAACTGCCCAGAAAACACGAACTGCACCATAGATAAAATATCTGAAAATTCTTTTCAAATTTATAATGGAGTTAAAATTGCCCTTCTTGATCTAAAAGAATTGGGATACAATCTTGAATTAAATGTATTTGACAGTAAGTACGATACCAATACTATTAAAGAAATATTTCAAGACACTTTATTTAAATCCTCTAATTTAATAATAGGTCCCTTATATTCTAAAAATATTAAAATGATGAGAGTATTTTCCAAGAATTCTCATATTCCTATGATATCTCCCTATAATATTCCTAGTCAAGCACTTTTTAATTATCCTGATTTATTTAAAATACAACCTTCAAGATCTACACAGTCTAAAGAGATGGCAATATATATTAAGAATTCTAAAGATGACTACAACATATTATTATTAAGTGATGTAGAAGACAATAAAAGTAAGGTTTATGGCAATATTTTTTCAGATGCTTTCAATGATACTATTTATCTAATAAAAGATTCTTTAAAGGAAGTAGATTCAATTTTACCAACCTTACTCAAAAGGGGAGATGACTGGAGTCATTTATTGGATAAATTGTCTAAGAAAAAAAGCAATTTAATTATAATAACTTCCAATCAAGTTCCATTTTTAACCTATGCATTTAATAAAATTATAGAATTTTCTAATTCTCAAGAGCATTATAAATCTGATTTTGAAATTTTTGGTTTTGAAGATATATATAGGATTAAGACAATTGATGTTATTTATAAAAATAAGTTTAATTTACATTTTGTTTCTAAAGGAATACCAGATCTTAACTCAAATAGAATAGCAGAATTTAAAGATAAATACCGGGATTTTTTATCTGCAGAGCCCACCAAATATTCTTACTTGGGATACGATATTGTAAAATCTATTTTCATGAAAATTTACCCAGATAAATTAAATTCTGAAAGTTATTACCAAGGATTGCTTAACGATGTGTTTTACAATAGAATTGATTTGGGTAGCGGTTCTGAAAATAGTCTAGTTAATTTTTACAGGATAGAAGATTATAACTTAATTCAAATTCCTCAAGATTGAAGAAATTATTATACATTCTAGCAATTTCATTTCTTGTTTTGGTGGTCTATTTAATTTTTCCATTTTTTAATCTTTTTATCAACAAAGAAAAAAAAGAGATACTTTCCGATACCAATAAAGTTATTTTAAAAATTCAAGAAGATTTATCCTTCTCTGAAATTGGAGATTATTTAGTTAGTAAAGATCTTTTATTAAGTTCCAAAACAATCAACCAACTTATTGAGTTTAAAAACTTGGAAAATAATATACTTAAAAAGGGCAAATATACAATTCAAACAAAATGGTCTAATAATAAATTAGTTAATCAGCTATTTTTAATGAGGAATCAAAATGTTATTGATTTATACATTCCCTCTGTTAGAAGTCTTGAAATATTGTGTGGCAGACTTTCTTCCCAATTAGAATTAGATTCGGCTAAACTATTGCATCTTTTTTATGATGAAAATGTTCAAGAAAAATTTGGATTTAATTCTTATACTTTCTCTTCTATGGTAATTCCTAATACCTATGAAGTATTCACAAATATTTCGGAGAATAAGTTAATTGATTTTATTGCAAGTAAATACAAAATTTTTTGGAATTCAAAAAGAATGGATAAAGCAAACGCATTAGGTTACAATCAATCTGAAATTACTACTCTTGCATCTATTGTTCAAATGGAACAGCAGATAAAATTTGACGAACATTCTAAGATTGCTGGCCTTTATATTAATAGACTTAAAAGTAATATGAAACTACAAGCAGATCCAACTGTTAAGTTTGCTTTGAAAATGCCCAATTTAAGAAGATTATATTACAAACATTTAGAAGTAGATTCTCCTTACAATACCTATAAATACAAGGGTTTGCCACCGGGGCCAATATGTATTGTAGACCCTAGGGTAATTGATGCAGTTTTAAACTATTCTAAACACGATTATATTTTCATGTGTGCCAAACCATCTTATTCTGGATATCATAATTTTTCATCAACCAACAAAGAGCATGAAAAATATAAAAAGATGTATACTACTTGGTTGTCTTTAGAGAAAATCAATTAATTAAAAGACCTACTATAAGACTAATAAAGCTACATCCAAAGCAGCTTATTGCAATTACTTTGAGTTGACTGTCCAGTAATTTCATGTCTTGATATTTGTTCAATAGTTTTAGATGTCTCACTACAAAAAATAAAGGAATCATAGAAGATAGGTAGTAATAATTATTGGTAAAAAGAACAATTGTAATAAGTGAACTAATTGCTATAAATAGTAATAAGAAATGATATTTTTTAGATTTATTTATTCCCATTTTTACAACTAATGTTATTTTATTATTTTTTTTATCATTTTCATAATCTCTCATGTTGTTTAGATTGAGAACTCCACAACTCATAAGTCCAGTAAATAATGCGCCAGGAACAGTTATCCAGTGAAAGTTTTTTGTAAATAAATAATAACTTCCAATTACTCCTACCATTCCAAAGAAAATAAAAACCGATAAATCTCCATAAGCTTTATAACCATAAGCAGATTTACCAACAGTATATTTTATAGCAGCTATAATAGAGCCGATTCCAAGAAATAGAAAGATTAATATTTTAAATATGTCTTTATGAAACACACTAAAAATTAGATAAAGCCCAACTGTTAAAGTAAGGATACTTATAATCACAATTGCCAACTTCATTTGGGATTTAGAGATTTTTCCAGATTGTACCATTCTCTGTTCTCCAGTTCTATTTTTGTCTGCACCATTTATCGCATCTCCATAATCATTGGCAAAATTGGATAATATTTGAAGTAATAGAGTAGTAGTAAGGGTGAGAAAAAGCACTTTAAAGGAAAGTTCTATATGATTTATTATCACTAATGAAGAAGACAATAGAATACAAGAAAATGCTAAAGGGAGTGTTCTTAGTCTAGCTGCTTTAATCCAATATTTAATTTTCACATCCTAAAAATATTATCTTTTTCTTTCTCCTGGGTTATTGTGTTGCTTTTTTCTTTCTAATTGTATTTTTTTAAATTCTTTACCTGCTTGATAATACTTTGCTAGTTTTTGAATAGGAATTACTTCTTTAAATTTTTCATGGTATTTAACTAAAATATCTACTTTTTCTTTGCCCATTTGTATTTTAGCATCCATTATTTTTTCTAATTCTTCATCCGAAAAGTCTTCTATATTTTTTTCCTTCAGCATCATTCTACCATGCGCATTTTTATCTTTCAGATCTTTTAGCTCATTTTCCATCTCATTTAATACAGGCCAAAACACTCTAGACTCTTCTGTATTTAAATTCATTTTTGAAGTAAAAAATGCAATTTTAAGAGCCTCTCTATTTTCTTTTTTTTGATTTAAATCATTTTGAGCTAATATAAAAGTGGAGGATAGAAATATAATAAGTAAAATACTCAGTTTTTTAATTTCATTAAATTTTTTCATGTTTGTTTTTTTAGAGGTTTATAAATCAATTTCTATTTCTAAATAATCATCTATATTTTCATCAATATTAAAATGATTAAAGTCTTCATCATTAATGAATGTGTAAAATATTTCGTTTTCTATAGCTAAATATTCATCAATGGATTCATTTAATTGAACATAGTTAATATTTTCATTTTTGTCTGGTGAATTTAATAAGAAGTAGAATCCTATTAATAGTAAAAACATTGCAGCTGCTTTAAATAATTTATTAAATAAAATAATTTTTGATTTTTTTGATTCTGAACTATTTATTCGATTTTCAAGCTGATGGTTGAGTTCATTAAAATAGTTTTCAGGTATATTATAAATAGATTTTAAATACTTCTTTTTATTTTTTTTAAATATTTCCATGTCTCTAAACATAGTTATTATTAACTGTTTATCTGCTTTTACTTAAATTTACTAATTACCTTACTTACTTCAAAAGCATTAGGGAAGGATTCATTTATAGCTGGACTGCTTAATAACTTAAGTTCGTAGTTAATTAAAGCATTTTCATCTAATTTAAAAATCTTGTCTTCAATTTCTTTTCTTTTTTTAAGAAGTTTTATTACTTCAATATTCTTTGATATTTTTCTATAATCCATATTTTTCAATATACTAGTTTGATAATTATTTCTTAAAAAGGTTTAATCTCTAGTTAATAATTTTTCTATTTTGGTAACTGCATAATGGTAGTTAGCTTTTAAGCCTCCTATACTTCCACCAGTTATTAACTGAATTTCTTTATAGGTTAAATCCTCAAAATATTTTAATTGAAAGATCATTTTCTGTTTTTCTGGTAATTGTAGAACAGCTTTTTCTAACAATATGCTTATTTCTTCGGCATCTTTATGGAAAATATTGTTGCTAGGCTGCTTATCTGTTTGAATATCAGAAATATTTAAATGATGTTCTTTCTTATTTTTCCTAATCCATTGAATCGCTTCGTTATAAGCTACTCTGTAAATCCATGTTGATAATTTAGATTTTCCATTAAAAGTATTTAGTTTATTCCAACATTTAATGAAAACTTCCTGAACTACATCATCTGTATTTTCATGAGAAATAACTATTCTTCGAATTTGAAAATAAATAGATTTTTTAAAATGATTTACCAAAAGTGTAAATCCTTCTTTTTTGGTTTTCTCATTATTGAAAAGAGATATTATTTCTTCTTCTACTTGTTTATCATGCATTCAAATGCGATTATTTTCGCTTTAAAACACGATGGGTTGCTTTTATTATATCAGAAGAATGTAAACCATATTTTTTCATTAGATCAGCTGGTTTTCCACTTTCTCCAAATTTATCATTAACTGCAACAAATTCCATTGGAACTGGATGGTTTTTAGCTAGCAATTGCGCTATTGATTCTCCCATTCCTCCAGCAACTTGATGTTCCTCTGCAGTTACAACACATTTTGTTTTAGCTACTGACCTTAAGATGGTTTCATTATCCAAAGGTTTAATGGTATGAATATTAATTAGTTCAACGGATAATCCCTCTTTTGCTAATGCTTGTGCTGCTTCTACAGCTTCCCATACTAAGTGACCAGTTGCAAAAATAGAAACATCTGTTCCTTCTTGAAGAAGTAAAGCTTTGCCAATTTCAAATGGAGTGTCTTCAGGGATAAAAATAGGAACTTTTGGTCGTCCAAATCTTAAATATACAGGTCCATTATAATCTGCAATAGCAATGGTAGCTGCTTTGGTTTGGTTATAGTCACAAGGGTTAATAACTGTCATACCAGGCAACATTTTCATCATTCCAATATCTTCTAATACTTGGTGAGTTGCTCCATCTTCACCTAAGGTTAACCCAGCATGAGAGGCGCAAAGTTTTACATTTTTTCCAGAGTAAGCTATGGATTGTCTTACTTGGTCATAAACTCTACTAGTAGAAAAATTTGCAAATGTACCGGTAAATGGAATTTTTCCACCTATGGTCATTCCTGCAGCAATTCCCATCATATTAGCTTCAGCTATTCCTACTTGAAAAAACCTTTCTGGAAATTGATTTTTAAAGTCATTCATCTTTAACGATCCAGTAAGATCTGCACAAAGAGCAACTACATTAGGATTAGTTTTTCCAAGTTGAGTAAGACCATCTCCAAATCCTGATCTTGTGTCTTTATTTCCTAAAATTTCAAATTTCATTTTATAAATTTATGTTAATGTTTTGTCCTGAAGCTATTGTAAATTCCTTAATTATTGTGTGGGCAGTACTTTTAGACCTTATATTTCGAAAACTAATAATATATTTTCCGGGTTGAATATTCAAGCTTTCAATAGTCATCTCTTTATTAAAATCATACAACCAAATATTTTTACCATCTTTTTTTAAAAAGAGTGCTGCCGGTCCAATAGATTTATGTAATTCTACAGTTCCATAATGAGGAATGGTTATATCTGTTATTTGGCTTTGATTAATTTTAACATTATCAAATTTTATTCTTGGTAATGTCAATATTTTTAAATTATATTCACCGACTAAATACTGCTTTGTGGTGTTCATTTTATGAACGTTAATTATGGAGGATTCCTCTGTGGTTTTGACCAAGCAATTAAGGCCAGTATATTGGTCAATAGAGCCTTGAATCTTCAAATTAAGCTCTCCCATGGGGGTATATGCATTTATAATATTGTGTTTGCCGGGAATGACTTTAATTCCTTCTACAATAACTTCTGGTACCGTATGCACAACTAGTTTATAGGTATAAAGTGGATCTAAGGCAATAGTATCTGGGTTTTGCAATCTATTTATCGTGTGCATGTAGGTGTGTAATAATTTATCGTTTTTATCATTATAAAAACTCATAGTAACATTTGTTTCTTCAGGAAGATTTCTTGCGTTATTTAAATTTACTTGCACTGTCGTGTTGTTTAGAGCTTGACTTATAACAAATTTTAAAACACTTTTAAATGAGTCTTTGTCTTCTGCACTTAAAAACTCTCCTATACATTGAAACTGACTTAAGTAAGAAGTATCTAGTCCAAGTCCAATAACAAAAGGTTTAAGTTTAATTTTTTTTTCTTTAAGGGCAATTGCAACAGCACAAGGATCTTCATCACATGCCTCTATGCCGTCAGTTAATAAAATAATAATATTTCTACAATTTTCGCAATCTGGAAAATCATCTGCAGAATATTCCAAAGATCGTGCTATTGGGGTAGTGCCTTTAGGTTCTAAGGACCTAATTTTATTAATTATACTGAAATGATTTTCCTTAGCATCTGCAAATGGCACTTCTAATTTAGTATCTGAACAGTCTTGTTTACCGGGAACAATTCTAGTTTGATGTCCATACATTCTTAATGCTAATTCTACATTTTCAAGCATTTTCAGACTGTCTATAGTTTGTATCATTAACTGCTTGGCAATAGTTATCTTACTACTATTTCCCCATTGAGCATTCATACTATTGGATCCATCAAAAATAAATAGTATTCTAATTTTACCATCTTCATTTTGTCCAAAAGAATTTATACTACTAAAAAAACTTATTAGGATTAAAAAAGATATTTTAAAATAAAGTTGCATAAATTGTAATTGAACTATTAAAGTATTAATAGTCTCCTAAAGACTCAACTTGTTGATTTAGAGCTATTTCTAATTGGTCGTCATTAGGGGCAACACCATGCCATTTATGAGACCCCATCATATAATCAATTCCGTAACCCATTTCAGTTTTCATAATAATCATTATAGGTTGTTTTTTACCTGTTAAACTTATTGCTGTTTCTAAAGTTGCAATCATCTCCTGCAGGTTATTACCATTACAACTTAATGTTTTCCATCCAAACGCATTCCATTTTTCTTCCAAATTTCCTAGAGAAAGTACATCATCTACATCTCCATCTATTTGTCTTCCATTAAAATCAATGGTAGAAATCAAGTTATCTACTTTTTTTGCCGAAGCATATAGGGCAGCTTCCCAAATTTGTCCTTCTTGAAGTTCTCCATCCCCGTGGAGTGAATAAACCAAACTAGTATCCTTATTTAATTTCTTGGTGGTTGCTGCTCCAATTGCAACACTTAAACCTTGTCCTAAAGAACCACTTGCCACTCTTACTCCTGGCAAACCTTCATGAGTTGTTGGATGTCCTTGAAGTCTAGAATCAATTTTTCTGAAAGTATTGAGTTCCTTTACTGGGAAATAGCCAGTTCTAGCCAAAACAGAATAAAAAACAGGGGATATGTGTCCATTGGAAAGAAAAAATAAATCCTCATTTTTACCATCCATAGAGAAATTAGTACTGTGGTTCATTATAACCTTATAGATTGCAGTAAAATATTCTACACATCCAAGAGAACCTCCCGGATGACCTGAATTTTGAGCATGAACCATCCTCACAATATCCCTTCTTACTTGGCTAGTAAATTTTTCCAAGGATTCTAAATTATATTTTTTCATTTTTAAAATTTAATATTCAAAAATAAGCATATAGTTATTCTATAAGGTGACTGTTAACAACTTTCAGTAACTATTTTATTAATTAAATTTAATAATCAAAAAATTATATCAATTTGCTTTTTTTACAATATCTTCTGTTAATGTTGTTCTAGTTTCCTATAAAATTGTATTTTCGAATTTTATGGAAAGATTCTCCTTGTTATTTATAGTTTTTTTATTCAGTAATTCTTTTTTCTCACAAAAAGAAACTTCTTTAAATATCCTTAAAAACCAAGAATTGATAGATTTTCTTAGCAAGAAAAAAAACATTAACTATTTAAATAAAAGTGGTTATTACTTTTTAGAAATCCCTAAAGAAAAGTCATTTTCTAATAGACTAGCTGGCACGATTTCAATAGGCGACACATCCAAATTAGACATTGACAAAATGGATGTTGATTTTTTAATGAATGATTATCAATATTATCTTGTTACCAATTGGAATACATTATTGGTTTTAAAGTCAATCAACCATCTAAAAAACGAAATGAAAACAGTTGAATAAGTTTATATATATATTCCTATTTAATATATTCTTCATTTTTGAAGTATATGCCCAGCCTGAGGTTTTGATTTCAGATGATGATTGGACTTCCAATACTAACAATGGTCCTTGTAACTGTGACACGGATTTTAACAACGGTTCTTTTATTAATTTTAGAGATGCTGGTGGGGACGCTTTACCTTATGGCCCTAACGAATATGAAACCATCACTTTATGTCCAGATTCTACAGGCTCAAAAATGGTTTTGGCAATTTTAAACGATCCTGCAAACGGATATGTTTTAAATATACATCCAACAGACACGTTATATGTATATGATGGTCCTACAGTAAATGATCCTTTACTTGCTGCCATAAACGATTCAACTTTTCCAAACGGCGTTAATATTCCAGCTTCTTGGGCAAATACCTCAGGATGTTTGACATTTAAATTTGTAAGTGATGCTTCTTTTCAAGGTACCGGTTGGGGTGCCAACTTATCTTGTGCCAATCTTATTCAACCATTTTCCAATCATATCAGCGCATTTATCACAGGAAATGCCAACGGATCAGGAGACACTTTAAATGACTTATTTCCAATAGATACTGGATATGTAGATATTTGTTTTGGTGACATTGTTGAGTTTGTAGCTGAGCCATATTTTCCTTATGAGCCAGGTGGTGATTCTGCAGCACTTAGTGGAGGTGGATACATGCAGTCTAATAGCTATACTGTTTCTTGGGAATTAAGTGATGGTTCTTCTTACACAACCAACTCTTTTTTATTTACTCCACCTGCAAGAAATGGATATTTTGTTACTTTGAAAATTGAAGATTCTTTTGGTCAGTTCCGATATAGTTTTTGTAAAATTAGAGTATCTACTAGACCCAGTTTTTCCACTTGTGGACCAGCTCAATCTCCCATTTGTTTAGGTAGAGTTACTGAACTATTTGGTGGAGTTACTGGATCCGATACAGTAGGGGTGGACCCAGTCTCTACCAACTTTCCAATAGGAGGTGTTTTTGGTACCCAAACTTATCTTCCTGATGGTTCAGGAATTAATTATACAACTGATATTAGTATTTCTGGATTTACACCTGGAATTACTATTCAAAATGCTTCTGACATTGAAAAAATGTGTGTTAAAATGGAACATTCTTATTTAGGTGATTTAGAAATGATGCTTACTTGCCCTAGTGGTTTAAGTATAAATGTATTTAATAGTTACTCTGGCTCTGGACTATTCCCAGGAGGTTTTGGAGGAGGTAGTACATTTTTAGGAGGTGCCTATGACAATAATACTGGAAATATAGGTTATTGTGAAGAATACTGTTTTTCCAATTCAGGTAATGCCATGCCAGCATGGGTAAATGGTTTTACCCCAACCACTGCTACTGGTCCTAGTGCTGGTCAAATGGTAACACCAGGATTATACCAACCTGAGCAAAGTTTTGTTCCTGCACTTACTGGTTGTCCAATTAATGGTACGTGGACACTAACTGTACGAGATAATTTGGGGATTGATGACGGTTATATTTGTGAATGGGGAATTTATTTTAATAGTACTCTTCATCCAAATAGTGAAACTTATGCTCCTTCAATAACATCCACCAACTGGTTGCCTGATACTACAATTATTTCCAATCAGGATACCAACATTATAGTTCAGCCAAATAGTCTTGGACCTACAAATTATACTTTTGTTGTTGAGGACGAGTTTGGATGTTATTACGATACAGTTATTACAGTTCAAACAATTCAAGGGGGCTCAATAATAGGAGATACTACAACTTGTGATGACTATTTTGATTATACTTCAAATTATTTACCTCCCTCAGGTGGATTATGGCTTTATTACAGTGATTTTGGAACTTTATCTTTTGATCCAAATAATACTGTCGCCAACCCAACAATAACTGCCTCAGAACCTGGTGCATACTTTATGGGATTATTCGATGTGTATTGCAACGATACATTAATACACATAGTTGAGTTTAATGAAGAACCAGAACCTTTCCCTTTTTCTTTAGATACTTTTTGTGTTGGACAAAGTATTCTCTCTATAATTTACAATACCAATACTGATTTTACTTATGAGTGGACAGACATGGATGGAGAGATAATTTCAATTGGAGATTCCTTACTTCTAAATAGTAATAACTATACTATTGGAACTCACGAAATCCAATTAACAGTTCTAAATGAGTGTGGTGAAGAAACTACATCTGAAGATTTAGTAATTGAAAAGTGTGACATTCCAAATGTTATTACTCCAAATGGAGACAATCTTAACGATTACTTTTACACCCATTTCGCATCGATTTATGACGATGTGAATTTGATAATTCTAAACAGGTGGGGAAAAGTTGTTTTTGAAGATTCCGCTTACAAAAACCAATGGAACGGAACCAACTCTAAAGGCAATCCGTTGGGATCGGGAACTTATTATTTTTTCTTAAGTTTTGATGAGGGAAAAGAAAAAAATCAAGGCATTTTACAGATTATAAATAACTAAAATATTTACTTTTAAATTATAAATTAATGGCTCTAAAATGTGGAATTGTTGGATTGCCTAATGTTGGTAAGTCTACTCTTTTTAATTGTCTTTCCAATGCCAAAGCGCAATCTGCTAATTTTCCTTTTTGTACAATTGAACCAAATGTTGGAACTATAACAGTTCCCGACAGTAGATTAAATAATCTAGAACAATTAGTCAATCCAGAAAAAGTTATTCCAACCACTATTGAAATTGTAGATATTGCAGGATTAGTAAAAGGTGCACACAAAGGAGAAGGTCTTGGAAATCAGTTCTTAGCTAATATTAGGGAAGTAGATGCCATTATTCATGTACTAAGATGTTTTGACGACGATAATGTTATTCATGTTGATGGAAATGTGAATCCTGTTTCCGATAAAGAGATTATTGATTTAGAATTACAATTAAAAGATTTAGAAACTTTAGAGAAGAGAATTGGAGCAATTGAAAGAAAGGCTAAATCTGGTGATAAGGAATCTGAGAAAATTTATAAAGTTTATACTGAGGCAAGAGAACATCTTGTTTCTGGGGATTCAATCAGATCTTTGGATATTGATGAGGGTTTGTTCAAGTTTTTAGATGAATTACAACTTATTACAGCAAAACCAGTTATTTATGTTTGTAATGTGGATGAGAGTTCTGTAATTAATGGAAATGAGCATGTAGATAATGTTAAAGAATTAGTTGCTAATGAAAATGCTGAAATATTAGTTTTAGGTGCAGGAATTGAGTCAGATATAGCTGAGCTAGATGATTTTGAGGAAAGAAAAATGTTTTTAGAGGATCTAGGACTTGAAGAACCAGGGGTAAGTAAGCTTATAAAAAATGCATATTCTTTATTAAACTTGCAGACTTACTTTACAGCAGGAGAAAAAGAAGTAAGGGCATGGACCATAAAAAAAGGCATGACCGCCCCACAAGCTGCAGGTGTAATTCATACAGATTTTGAAAAGGGATTTATAAAAGCTGAAGTAATCAAGTTTAGTGATTTTGTAGAGTATGGTTCTGAAAGTTCTGTCAAAGAAGCAGGTAAATTAATGATTCAAGGAAAAGAATATGTGGTGAATGACGGAGATGTAATGCATTTTAGATTTAATGTCTAAATAATAAAGTTCTATTTAAATCGTTGTTGTTTTATGTTTAGATTAAAGGTTTTAATCATTTTAATTTTATCTGTAAGTTTTTGCTTTTCGCAACAAGCAGTTACATCTTATTCTATTCTAAATAACAATTGTACATCTAGAAATTCATCTCTTGGTGGGTACCCAATAGGTGTTTTTGACTCTGAGGATGCTTCAATAGCTATATTTCTACCATCTAATCTTCTTTCCAATCACGAAAATCAGTTGGTGATTAACTACAACAATCATTTTGCAGATTCTGATTTTGGAATGGTTAATTACAATTTTAAAGTAAAAGAAAAAGGTGTTTTTTCAGCGTCCTTGTTTTATAATAACTACGGAGATTTTGAATATTACACCCCATCAGGAAATTCTTTGGGAAATTCATTTACAGCTAGCGATTGGATATTTCAATTAGGTCATTCTAAAAAGTTAAATGATAATATTCAGATTGGTGTTAATTTAAAATTTCTTGGTTCTGTATTTGAACAATACAAATCATTTGCTATTGGCTCTGACATTAGTATAACTTATTTCGAAGAGGAAAAGCAGCTAGGTGGGTATTTATTATTGAGCAATATCGGAACTTCTATTAAAAGCTATCAAGAATCCAATGCCAAAAATAAATTACCATTTAATTCTGTTTTAGGAGTAAATACTAAATTAAAACATGCTCCAATAATATTTCATTTATCTTACCATCATTTGAATAGATGGAGTTATTCATCAAATACTCAAACTACTAACCAAAGTGCAATTCAAATTAATCAATTGTTCTCTAATTTTTTCAATCATATTATAATTGGAACAGAATTTTTATTTTCAAAGAATTTTAATATGAGATTTGGCTATGATTTTTTATCAAGAAATAATCTTCAACCAGAATCTAGACCAGGAACAACTGGAATTTCTTGGGGAGTTGGTTTTAAAGTGAAAAACCTTAAGATTAATTACTCTAATTCAAAGTACCATTTTGCTGGAACTTCTAATAATATTACAATTATTAAACAATTAAAATCTTTTTCAAACAAATAAGTTGGAGTCTTCTACTGCTTGAAGATCTTCAAAATTGAAAATATTTCTATCTAACATATGAGATGGTGAGATGTTTTGTAAAGCTCTAAATATTATTGCTTTTCTATTTGGGTAAATAAGCTCCCATTCTTTCATAAGGGCTTTTATCTTTTTCCTTTGAAGATTGGTTTGCGATCCACATAAGTTACAAGGAATTATAGGATGCTTTACTAAATCAGAATATTCTTGAATTTCTTCTTCTTTACAATACGCCAATGGTCTTATTACAATTAAATCTCTCTTGTCAATTAAATACTTTGGAGGCATTGCCTCCATTTTACCACTAAAAAATAAATTCAAAAAGTAGGTTTCAATAATATCGTCCATATGGTGACCTAATGCAATTTTATTACAGTTAAGTTCTCTTGCTTCATCATATAGAGTTCCTCTTCTTAATCTTGAGCATAAACTGCACATTGTTTTTCCTTCTGGAATTTTATCTTTTACAATACTGTAAGTATCTTTTTCAATAATTTTAAAATTGACTTTAAGATTGGATAAATATTTTGGCAATACTTCCGTAGGAAAACCAGGTTGCTTTTGATCCATATTGACAACAATAAAATCAAAATCTATATCTCCATATTTCTGGAAATGTATGAACATTTCTAACATGGTATAGCTGTCTTTACCACCTGAAATACAAACCATTATTTTATCTCCATGGTCAATCATTGAAAAATCTTTTAATGCTTTTCCAGTGGAAGAAATGATTTTTTTTCTTGATAAATTGATGGTCTTTGGTATTGACATAATGCAAAGAAAATTAATTATACTTTAAATATCACTTATTTAAAAAATTAATTCTCTTCAAGAAACGAATTATTATATTTGTCAAAAAATTATCATGACAGATTCTACTTCACTAATGCAGCTCGAGAATGATTTTGGAGCACATAATTACCATCCACTTCCGGTAGTATTGGAAAGGGGAGAAGGAGTGTATGTTTGGGACTGTGAAGGAAAAAAATATTTTGATTTTTTAAGTGCCTATTCTGCTGTTAATCAAGGCCACTGTCATCCCAAAATTATTAATGCATTAATTAACCAGTCTAAGAAATTAACTTTAACAAGTAGAGCTTTTTATAATTCTGCTCTTGGACCTTACGAAAAATTCATTTGTGATTTGTTTGATTATGACAAAGTCTTGCCAATGAATACGGGAGTAGAAGGTGGGGAAACTGCCAATAAATTGGCTAGAAAATGGGGCTACTTAAAAAAAGGAATTCCTGAAAATAAAGCTCGTATAATCTTTGCTAAAGGTAATTTTTGGGGTAGAACATTAGCAGCAATTTCATCTTCAGACGATCCTCTTTCTTACAAAGATTTTGGTCCCTACATGCCAGGCTATGATTTAATTCCTTACAACGATTTAGAGGCATTGGAAACAGAATTAAAAGATTTTAATGTTGCAGCCTTTATGGTTGAGCCTATTCAGGGCGAAGCTGGTGTTGTAGTGCCGGACGAAGGCTATTTAGAAGGAGTCAGGGGCTTATGTGATAAGTACAATGTACTCTTTATAGCAGATGAAGTTCAAACCGGTATAGGAAGAACTGGTAAATTGTTGGCTTCAGATTATGAAAATGCCAAGCCCGATTTACTTATTCTCGGAAAAGCACTTTCTGGTGGTGTATTTCCTGTTTCTGCAGTTTTGGCAAATAATGAGGTAATGATGTGCATTAAGCCTGGAGAACATGGTTCTACTTTTGGAGGCAATCCATTAGCATGTGCAGTTGCACAAGCAGCTTTAGAAGTTATTATTGAAGAAAATCTTGCAGAAAATGCTTACAATTTAGGAGAATATTTTAGAGAAGAATTAAATAAGTTTATAAAAGATTCACCAATAGTCAAATTGGTAAGAGGAAAAGGACTTCTTAATGCTATTGTAATTAATGATACGGAAGAAAGCAATACTGCTTGGAACTTATGTCTTGAAATGAAAGACAACGGACTATTAGCTAAGCCAACCCATGGAAATATAATAAGGTTCGCTCCACCACTAACAATAACTAAAAATCAATTAGACGATTGTATAAAAATCATCACCAATACCTTAAAAAATTATAAGTTAGGTTAAGAGTTAAGCATAACAGGCATTACTAACATTAAAATATCTTCGCCGTCTTCACTGTTGTCTGGAATTAGAATACCAGCTCTATTGGGTGCACTAAGTTCAAATATAACATTGTCAGAATCAATATTTTGAAGCATTTCATTTAAGAATCTTGAATTAAAACCAATTTCCATAGATTCACCCTCATAAGAACAGGTCAATCTCTCATTAGCTTCGTTAGAAAAGTCCACATCTTCTGCGCTAATATTTAATTCACTTCCATTAATTTTTAATCGTACCTGGTGAGTAGTTTTGTTAGCGAAAATGCTTACTCGTTTAATGGATTGAAAAAAAGCATTTCTGTCTACGGTCAATCTGTTTGGGTTTTCTTTTGGTATAACAGCATCGTAGTTAGGGTATTTGCCATCTACTAATCTACAAGTAAGTAAAATATCATTGAATGCAATACTAGCATTAGATTCATTGTATTTAATAGTTACTTCGCCTTCAAAATTTTGAAGCAATCCTTTTAATAAGTTCATGGGTTTTTTTGGAACAATAAATGATGCTGCAGCAGAAGATTTTACATCATTTCTTGTATATCTAACCAATTTATGAGCATCAGTAGCAACAAATGTTAAATCAGATTCGGATAACTGAACAAATATACCACTCATTACCGGTCTTAAATCATCATTTCCAGATGCAAAAATTGTTTTTTCAATAGCTCTTTGAAAAATATGACTGCTGATAGTAACAGTTGAAGGTGCTTCAATTAATGGAGATTTAGGAAATTCAACTCCAGAATAACCACTTAATTTATACTTTCCATAATCTGAAGAAATTTCTACACCCATTTTATCATCTATAGAGAAAGTCAGTGGATGATTAGGAAACGTTTTTAAAATATCTAACAACATTTTTGCTGGAATAGCAATACTACCTTCACTTTTTGCATCTATAGAAATAGTAGATGTCATTGTGGACTCCAAATCCGAACAAGATATGGTAAGTTTCTGATCTTGAATTTCGAACAAAAAGTTATCTAAAATTGGAAGGGTATTAGAACTATTAAGAACACCACCAATGGATTGTAACTGCTTTAATAATACTTGGCTTGAAACTATAAACTTCATAATAAATAGGTTAATGCTATAAATATCAGAATAGTATTAATAATATACTATTAGTATTAACCTTATTTATTAACACCTAATTAATAATATCTCCTAGTATAAAAACTAAGGGGTTTAAATAAGATTTCCCAGTTGAAATATTGAGCTCTTAAAAGCTCATTGTTTTTATTTACTCGAATATAGCCATGTTCTGCATCCCAACCTGTTGAAGAATCTATATCTTTAATTTTCCAAAATTCAACTTTAGTAACTTTGTTGGAAGAATCTGTTAACTCAAAATAGTAATGTGGCTTACTTTTAAAAATAGAGTCCATAACGTTTTGTTTTTCAAACATGATTTTATTGTAACTAACATTTTCAAAGTGAGACAAATAATGCTTCACCTGAATAGAATCATAGTTGCTTAATTCTTTGTTGTTTAAATCAAATAACTTGAGGGTATCGCCTTTGTAAGATATTGTATAACTCTCCTTGGGTTTTTCAGAAAAATTCACAGAAATATTTTTTATGCTTTTAGGATTTGGATAATTAAAAACACGAGGAGATCTCCATCCTTTCCAATCTGTAAAAAATCTAACATCTAGTGATCCATACATTCCAGGTTTGTAAGTAATGTAAGGTTTCGAGCTTTTATTATTTCCATTCTGAAGTAACATATAGGTTCCTAAATGATCTTGAGTAGGAGAGCCAATAAACCATGTTTTGAATGCCTTGTCATTTTCTAGAAATATTTCTACTTTCTTATGTCTTACTGAAAGTCGATTAATTACAGTGTTAAAAGCAGATTTAGGAACATCTTGTTTTACTCTAATTCTATAAAAGGTTTCCATTAATAAATCCACACTGGATTTATTTGCTGTATATTTAGAACCTTCTATTATCCATTTATTGGAACTGACACTTCTTGAAATTACAATGCTGTTATCTTCTGTATCTGAAATTTTAAACTTAATAACTTTTGAGGTATCCTTAATTGCAAAATCCTTTAAATCATAATAGCTAGAACCATTGTTGCAACTAAATAGACTTAAAAGTAACCAACTATATATCGTGACTTTAAAAAACTTCTTATGCATATTTCTTTTTTCTTCTATATTGATTAATTAGGCCAATAACGATTACTAATATTAAAGGAATCAAAATATTAATAAGTTGCCAAAAATTTCTTTGTCCAAAAATTTCTTTATTAAGAAGTCTTGGCATGTTCATTTTCGATCTTAAAGGAATAAGTTCGCTTCTATCTAACAGTTCGTCTATAATGTTTAGAAAAAATACCTCATTGCCATATCTTGGGAAAAATTCTGAAGTCCCATAGTCTGCACTTTCAAATGAAAGCAGAACTGGTTTAATTTGATTATCCGCTTTTATAAAATCATTTCTTATCAAATCTCCATCGCCAATAAAAATCATTTTAGTTTCCTTACTTTTTGATTTGAAATTAACAATAGGATTGGATATAAATTTTTTAAAATCTTTGCTTACAGCCCTATTTTCATAATTTGATTTAAAAACCCCTTCAAATAACCATGCTGAAACAGGAGCTTCATTATTTAAATCAATATCAAAATTTCTTGGATTGTAATTGTATAAATTTTGATAATTGACAGAAGTTTGTCTTAATATTTTAAATTCAGCAGATGACTTTAATAATGCAGTTTTTTTAATATTATCATCTCCAACAGTATCAATTGAACAGACATATCTTGTTTTTATAGGTCCAACATTATTTAGATAAATAGATGGCTTGTCAAGGTATAATAGAGGATAAAAATACCAATTTGGAATTCTACCTAATCCATCTTCTCTAGTTATTGGAGCGCATCTTACGTCATTAACCATATTTACATTAAATCTTGCTCCATATTTAAATAGAAATTGCTGTAGTTGGTGTTTTAAAGGCCTAGCATAAGTTATGTTAGTATCCACTAATTCAGATTCATTTACCTCCAACATATCTACCATCCAAATAATTTTTCCTCCATTCATAACGTATTGGTCAATTATGAATAATTCTTTCTCTGAAAAAGAGGTTTTTGGCTTGGCAATTAATAATAAGTCTGTTTCATCTAAAACATCTAGATCTTCACTAATTTTCGAAACATCTTTCAGGAATTTAGAAATTTCTTGATTCTGGAATGTTTTAGTAATATATCTCTTTGCATTTTTATTTGGATTACCAAATTCATCAAAAACTGGTATTGGTCTCTCAGAAATGAAAATTGAATCAATTTTATTTTTAATTAAAGAATCGTATTTATTGTTGGATATTTCAATGGTTTCATTGTAATATTTCACTTTTAATTGTTTAATTCTTATGGTATCCACATCGTAATTCTTTATAAGTTGGTCTCTTATTATCCACGCATCTGCATTGTCAAGTTCTCCATGTCCTCTTAAAAACTTAATTTTTTTAGTTGCAGGTTTTAAAAGATTATTTATTCCAAGAATTAAGTTGTACTCCAATTGGTCGTTGAAATGATTGATAATAACTTGAGAAATTGGAAATTTTCCTTTTTGTAAAAGTTGAACAGGTTTAAATTGATCTCCCATTCTTAATATAATTCCAGGCCAAATTCTAACTACTTCTTGTTTGCTATCTCTTGAAATCAATATGTCACTATAATCTAGTCCATCATTAAAAACTTGATTTTTGAATTCTTTCGCTAGTTCAGGATCTTCATCAAGATTTATGAAATTAACTTTGAAATTTTCTCCACCAAAAGCTTTAAATTCATCTAACTTTTCTGAAAGGGCTTTTTTAAGTTTCTCAATTTCTGCAGGAAAATCTCCATCTAAATAAACATCGGCACTAATTATATCCTCAAGATTGACAAGAAGATCTTTTGTTTTTGGAGATAAAGAGTGAATTTGATCAGAAGATAAATCTATTCTGAAAAATATTTTATTTGCTACAATATTAAAAACAACTAAGGATGCAATAACTATTGCTAGATTTAAGATGCTCTTATATTTTGAATAAATCCTTTTCATTTACTTTTTCTTCAATACTATCTTTGTAAGATAAAGTGTTAAAAATATAACAGATAAAAAGTATGCAATATCTCTAGAATCAATTATTCCTCTTTGTAATGCATTGAAATGATCTAGCATACTCAAATTCATTAAATAGTAGTCCAATGGATCACCAACAAATACTGCTAAATAGGAAAAACCAACATAGATTATGAAATTAAAAAATAGCCCTAGTAAAAAACCAATTACCTGATTTTTAGAAAGACTGGATGCTAAAATTCCAATTGCAACATAGGTAATACTAAGCAATAAAAGACCTAGGTAACCTCCAATAGTAGAAGGGTGGTCAATATTACCCACAATTTCTCCCATTTGATGGACGCTTATATAATATATCAAAGTAGGTAGAATTGTTAAAACTGCAAGAAAACTAGCAGCTAGATATTTGGAAAGAATAATTTTAAATATGGATATCGGCTGGGTTACTAATAGTTCTAAAGTCCCGGTTTTGTTCTCCTCTGCAAAACATCGCATGGTAAATGCGGGGAATAAAAACATTAAAATCCCTGGTGCTTGAGAAAAAAATGTTTGTAAACTAGATTCTCCCATATCAATTATATTATTATTTCCAGGAAGTATCCAAACAAAGAATCCAGAGCTAATTAAGAAAACAATAATAGCAGCATAACCTATAATAGAACTTAGATAAGATCTTATTTCTTTTAGAATTAGTGCTTTCATCTAGGGTTTACAATTAAAAAGTGATGATTTTAATCATTAGCTGCCCAATATAATTCTATTAATACTAATAAATAAAAAATTTAATTAAAAAGAATTAACAAATCCTATTGATAAACTTCAATATATTTGTTGAATGAATTTAGATTTATCTATAGTAGTTCCACTTTACAATGAAGCAGAATCATTGCCAGAGCTTTCGGATTGGATAGATAAAGTTATTGTAAGCTCAAATTTAAAGTATGAGCTTATTTTTATTGATGATGGAAGTAAGGACAATTCTTGGGAAGTAATCAACAATCTTCAATCTAAAAATAAAAATATCAAAGGAGTTTCTTTTAGAAGAAATTACGGAAAATCTGCAGCTTTAAACATTGGTTTTGACCTTTCAATTGGAAATGTTGTTATTACTATGGATGCGGATCTACAGGATTCTCCAGACGAAATACCTGGTCTTTATGAAATGATTAATAAAGATGGATTTGATATTGTTTCTGGTTGGAAAAAGGATAGAAAAGATCCACTTTCTAAAACAATTCCTACTAAATTATACAATGCAGTTACAAGAAAAGTATCTGGAATTAAACTCAATGATATGAATTGTGGTCTTAAAGCTTACAAGTCAGATGTGGTTAAAAATATTGAAGTTTATGGGGAGATGCATAGGTATATACCATTAATTGCTAAATGGGCAGGCTTTCAAAATATAACAGAGAAAGTAGTGAAGCACCAAGCTAGGAAATTTGGAGAAACTAAATTTGGCTTAGAACGTTTTATTTTTGGTTTTTTAGATTTATTTAGTATAACTTTTATTGGGAAATTTGGGAAAAGACCAATGCATTTATTTGGCACCCTAGGAATTTTTGTTTTTATAATAGGCTTTAGTTTTTTAATTTACATTGGTATAGATAAAATTTTTCTGGACAAGGGTGCAAAATTAATTGCCAACAGAACAGAGTTTTATATTGCTATAACTTCAATTATAATAGGTGTTCAGTTTTTTCTTGCTGGTTTTTTAGGTGAAATGTTGTCTAGAAATTCTCCAAATAGAAACCAATATCAAATCAGAGAAAAATTAAACGTTAATGACTAAAATCATTATAGTTGGTCCTGCTTCTCCACTAAGAGGAGGGATTTCAGATTTTAATGAAGCATTGGCCAAATCCTTAAAAGAAAAAGGGTATTTAGTGGAAATAATTTCTTTTTCTCTACAGTATCCTAAATTTCTTTTCCCTGGAAAATCTCAAAATAGAGTAGAGCAATCGGAAGCTTTTAACTTTAAAATATCTCCTATAATAAATTCAATTAATCCAATCTCATGGTGGAGAACAGCCAAATATATTAAGGCTAAAAATCCAAGTAAAGTTTTTATTAGATTCTGGATGCCTTTCTTCGCCCCCTGTCTTGGAATAATTGGTGGATATTTGAAAAGAAATAAAATTCCAGTTTTTGGGATTGTTGACAATGCTATTGCCCATGAAAAAAGATTAGGTGATACTATGTTGGTTAATTATTTTTTAAATAAATGTGACTCTCATTATACCTTAAGTGATAAAGTTAAAAAGGACATTAACAAAATAAATAATAGTGTAAATGTTGAATCACTTTTTCATCCCATTTACAATACTTACAGTAAAATTACCGATAAAGCTTCCGCACTTAAAAGTCTTAATCTTAAAGATGGTAAATACATTTTATTTTTTGGCTTAATTAGAAAATACAAAGGATTAGACTTAGCAATAAAAGCAATGTCAAATAAATTAATTGTAGAAAAGAATATTAAATTAATTATTGCTGGAGAATTTTACGATTCTGAAGAGAGATATCAAGATTTGATAAGAGATTTAAGTTTAAACAACATTATAATTTACAATCAATTTATAGCGAACAAACAAGTTCCAGATTTCTTTTCAGTTTCGAATCTAGTAATCTTGCCCTACACTTCAGCTACTCAAAGTGGTGTTACTCAATTAGCTATGTATTATAATAAACCTATGCTAGTAACCAATGTTGGGGGACTGCCTGAAATAATAGATCATAAAAAAGACGGGTATATAAGTTCTACCAATCCTGAAGAAATGAGTGAATATATTTTGGATTATTTTTCACAGGATAACAAGGAAAAGGAGATGAGTTTCGCTATTTCTAAAAAGCACGATTCTTATTCTTGGGATAATTTTGTGAAAAAAATCATTAAATAAAAAAAAGAGCCCAAAAGGGCTCTTTATAAATTATCATTATAATTTATTCTTAATTATTTAGTAATAATAAGTCATTTGAGATTATTTCAAATACATATTTCTTTTCACCCTCGTCATTTTCATAAGTTCTATAATTTAAAGAACCTTCTATAAATACTTCTTGTCCTTTTGAGATATATTTCTCTGCAATTTCAGCTTTCTTTCCCCAAAATACAATAGGATGCCATTGTGTTTCTTTTACTTTTTCACCATCTTTATTGGTGTAGTTGTTATTAGTAGCTAAAGATATTTTTGCATATTTATTACCATTCTTTGTTTCTTGAACTACTGGTGTGCTTCCTGCATTACCTATTAATTGTACTTTGTTTCTTAGATTTCTCATATTTATATTTGATTTTAGTTTAACAATATGGCCGATATTTGTTCGACACTGCAAATTAAAATTCAAAAATTCAAAAAAATATAAATTTAAATGATTAAGATTCGTTTATTATCATTTATAAACGTTTTAAAACTTTTAAATTACTGTGAAATAGCTATTTACTTTTTTTCCATCGATTATGAGTCCAAAGCCAATAAGGTGGGTTTTGGTTAATATCTGCTTGCAAAAGGTTTGCAAAATCATTAATTATCTTTCCCTTAGGCTCCTTTTTTGGTTGATCTGTAATTAATTGAAAGGATACTTCATAAGTTCCTCTTTTTATTTTTTGGATACTTACAAAAACAACGGGCCAATTAAATTCTTTTGCATATTTCTCTGCTCCAAATAAAAAGGCACTTTCCTGATTTAGAAATTTTATCCAATGTGCATTTTTGGTATTAGATGGACTTTGATCAGAACCGAAAATAATAGCTCTTGGTTTTTCATTGTCCGTATGGAAATAATTCTTTGTTTCTTTCATGGGAATCATTCTGAGTCCAAATTTTTCTCTCGAATTTTTCATTTTTTTATCAAAAAACTTATTACTCAATGGTTTATAAATAGCAAAAAGCTCATGTTCACATTCCAAAGGCATTTTTTGAGCACTCATCTCCCAATTATTATAATGTCCCCCAATTATAATTATATTTTGTTTCTTTTGTGCCATTTCGTTCAATAACTCGGTATTTTTTAATTTAATTTTTTTATTAATTCCTCTTTCTGAAATGGTAAATCCCTTTAAACTCTCTACAATCAAATCTGAGAAATGCTTGTAGAAATACCTTCGGATATTTTTTATTTCATTTTCGCTTTTTTTTGGAAAAGAATTTTTAAGGTTTTTGGTGATTAGTGCTTTTCTATATTTTAATAATCTACCAACTATCAGGTATAAAAAATCTGAAACTAAGTATAAAAAAAAGTTGTTTAAATTGGAAATTGGAATTATTATTATGTAGTAAAGAAAATTATTCATAGAAATATTCTAACAAGTTATGCAAGATTGAATATTATCTTTCTAATTTCAAAAGAAATTTTTACATAAATAAATATTGATAAAATTAATAATTATAGATAATTACGATTCTTTTACCTACAATCTAGTTCATTACTTAGAACCTTATTGTAAGGAAATTACCATTTTCAGAAACGATGAGATAAATCATGACTTAATTTCAGACGAACATAAAATTTTACTTTCACCTGGTCCTGGATTACCTTCTGAAAATAAAGAGTTAAATTATTCTATTGAAAAATACCATTTAACTAATAATATATTAGGAGTTTGCCTAGGGTTTCAAGCAATTGGACAGTTTTTTGGAGCTGAACTTCATAATTTGAAAAAGGTTAGACACGGTATTCAAACCCAGATAGAGATTTTAAATCACGATTTTCTTTTTAAAAATGTTCCAAACAACATAAATATTGGCCATTACCATTCATGGGTAATAAAAAATGTTCCAAAACAACTAAAAGTAACTGCTTTAGATTTTGAGAACTATGCAATGGCTTTTAGACATTCAGATCTTAAAATATCTGGCATTCAGTTCCATCCAGAAAGTATATTGACAGATTATGGAAAACAAATTCTTCAAAATTGGATTATTAGCTAAAAAAAAGCAATATTGTATCACAGTTTTAAGAATGTAAAATTACTTTTGTAACTGTAACAAAAATTATGGCAATTTCAAAAACATACGATCCTTCAGAATCGGAAGACAAATGGTATAAAATATGGACAGATCAAGGTTTGTTTAACTCCGAACCTGACGATAGAGAATCTTATACAGTAGTTATTCCTCCTCCCAATGTTACCGGCGTATTACATATGGGACATATGCTTAATAATACCATTCAAGATGTTTTGGTAAGAAGAGCTAGAATGTTTGGTAAAAATGCTTGCTGGGTTCCAGGGACCGATCATGCATCTATTGCTACTGAAGCTAAAGTGGTTCAAAAGTTAAGAGCAGATGGTATTAAAAAAGGAGATTTATCTCGTGAAGAGTTTTTGGAGCATGCCTGGGAATGGACCCATAAGCATGGCGGAGTTATTCTCAGCCAACTTAAAAAACTTGGAGCTTCATGTGATTGGAATCGAACCAATTTCACAATGAATGATAATTACTTTAAAAGCGTAATAAACGTTTTTTGTGATCTTCATCAAAAAGGTTTAATATATAGGGGAGAAAGAATGATAAACTGGGATCCTCAAGCAAAAACTGCATTGAGTGATGAAGAAGTTTTTTACAAGGAAGTAAATTCAAAACTATATTATTTAAGATATAAAATTGAAGGTTCAGACGATGAGTGGGTGAATATCGCTACCACTAGGCCAGAAACCATTCTTGGAGATACTGCAATTTGTATTAACCCAGAAGATGAAAGATATCTCTCCCTTAAGGGCAAACGGGCAATAGTTCCTCTAATTAATAGAAGTATACCAATTATTTTTGACGATTATGTAGATATGGAATTTGGTACTGGTTGTCTTAAGATAACTCCAGCCCATGATCCTAACGATTATGAATTGGGTAAGAAACATCAATTGGAAGTGATAAACATTCTAGATTCCTCTGGATGTTTAAATAAAAATGCAAAATTATTTGTTGGTCAAGATAGGTTTGACGTGAGAAAGTCTATAGCGGACGAACTAGATAGTTCTGGTTACTTAATTAGAATAGAAGACCATATAAATAAGATTGGATTCTCTGAGAGAACAGATGCTATTATTGAACCAAGATTATCTCTTCAGTGGTTTTGTTCTATGGAAAAATTAAGTATTCCAGCATTAGAAAACGTTATGAACGATACAGTTCAGTTCCATCCTTCAAAATTTAAAAATACTTACCGTCATTGGGTAGAGAATATTAGAGATTGGTGTATATCTAGACAATTGTGGTGGGGACATCAAATACCAGCATTCTTTTATGGAGATGGAAAGGAAGATTTTATTGTTGCTGCTAGTAAAGTAGAAGCCCTAAAGAAACTTAATAGTCAATCAGATAAACAATATAAGTTAGACGATTTAGTTCAGGATGAAGATGTGATGGATACATGGTTTTCTTCTTGGATATGGCCTATTGCTGTTTTTGATGGTTTTTCAAATGATAAAAAAGAATTAGATTATTACTATCCCACAAACGATTTAGTTACAGCCCCAGAAATAATGTTTTTTTGGGTTGCAAGAATGATTATATCTGGTTATGAATATGTAGATAAGCCACCTTTTAAGAATGTATATTTTACCGGTATTGTAAGAGACCAATTGGGTAGAAAGATGTCAAAATCTTTAGGTAACAGTCCTGATCCATTAGAATTGATTAAAAAATATGGAGCAGATGGGGTTAGAGTAGGAATGCTTCTTTCTTCTCCAGCTGGAAATGATTTATTGTTCGATAGAAATCTTTGTGAGCAAGGAAGAAACTTCACCAACAAACTATGGAATTCTTTTAGATTAATTCAATCTTGGACCGTTTCTGATGAAATTGAACAAGAAGAATGCTCATTAATTGCTTTAAAATGGATTGAATCTAAAGTTTCTCAAAACATAGTTAATATAAATAGCTCTTACGATAAGTTCAGAATTTCCGAAGCTCTCATGTTGACCTATAAAACTATTTGGGATGACTATTGCTCTTGGTTTCTTGAAATGATTAAACCAGCTTACCAGCAACCAATTGATAGAAAGACTTACGACTCAGTAGTTTTAGTTTTGGAAAAACTCCTTAAAATAGTTCATCCATTTACTCCATTTATTGCTGAAGAAATTTGGCAACAATTAAAACCTAGAAACAATACTTATATTGTTAATGCGAAATGGCCAGAAGAAAATATTGAGGATTCCACAATTTTAAATGAATTTCAAAACTTCCAAGCTATTGTTATGGGGATTAGAAATTTAAGAAAAGAGAAAAATATTTCTAATAAGGTTCTTTTAGAGCTAAATGTTAAAGTCAATACCAACTGGTCCAATATATTTGACTCATTACTATTAAAAATATGTAATTTATCAAGTTTAGTTTTTACAGATGAATCAATTTCAGCAGCTTATTCCTTTGTAGTTAATAACAATGAGTTCTTTGTTCCTTTTACGGATTCAATTGATACCAAATCAGAGATTTTAAAAATCCAAATTGAAATTCAAAAAAAGAAAGGCTTTCTTGAAAGTGTTATGAAAAAACTTAATAATTCTAGATTTTCCGAAAATGCTCCTAAACAAGTGGTGGATTTGGAAATCAAGAAAAAAAATGATGCTGAAAAACAAATTAAAATTTTAGAGGAAAGAATTGCCAATTTGTCCTCTTGAAAATTATTTTCAATAATGAAAAATGTATTGTTTCTTTCATCATGGTACCCAAGTAGAGTTCATACAACTTTGGGAAATTTTGTGAGATACCATGCATTGGCTGCTTCAAAATACAATTCAATTAATGTACTATATATAGTTGCAGACGATAATGTAAAAGACTATGAAATTAAGTATTTCCAAGATCATGAACTTAAAACAACTATTGTTTATTTTAAAAGAGGTATTTTTAAGTATCTAAATTATTTTGTTGCTTTTACTAAAGGATTTCACTTTGTTAAAGAGAAAAATAAATTAAAATTTGATATTGTTCACATGAATATAATGCATCCAGGTATTTGGCAGGCACTTTATTTAAAATGGAGATATAAAATCCCTTATGTTGTTTCTGAAAATTGGCATGGTTTTCAGGACTTAGCAAAGTATAATTTAAGTTTTTTGGAAATGAAGCTAATTAAGATTGGTATTAGGTTTTCATCTGTGATTTCTCCTGTTTCTAAACAATTAAAAAATTGTATGATTAATGCCAATTACCAGGCAAAATATCAAATTATTCCAAATGTGGTAGATACCGATAAATTTCATATTGGAGAATTAGATACCAATAAAAATAATTTCACTTTTTTACATGTTTCTACTCTAGATGATTCTATTAAAAATGTTTCTGGAATAATAGATGCTTTTGAAAAAATAAAGCACAAAAATATGGTATTAAAAATTATAGGAGATGGTCCTGTCGATTGGATTATTAAAAAAGTAAGTACTTTAAAAACTAAGAATACTGTAATAGTTGAATCTGAAAAAACACACGATCAAATTGCTGAAGAAATGCAAAAAGCAGATGTTTTTGTATTGTTCAGTAATATTGAGAATCTTCCTCTTGTTTTAATAGAATCTATTTCCTCAGGAACTCCATTCATTGCAACAAAAGTGGGAGGAATACCAGAACTATTTAACAATGAATTAGGAAGATTAGTGGATGCTGGAAGTATTGATCAACTACTAAGTGAAATGAATTTTATGGTTAAAAATCCTGATTTCTTTAATCCTTCTAGAATTAGATCTTTTGCAATAAAGAATTATTCAAATGAAGAAGTTGGTAAAAAGTTCAATGATTTATATATTGAAAACTGCAATTAAATAAACAAATTAAAAAATATGTCAGACGATAAAAAGATAATTTTTTCTATGGTTGGTGTTGGTAAGCAAACTCCAGAAGGAAAACAAATTTTAAAGAATATTCATTTGTCATTTTTTTATGGGGCGAAAATTGGAATTTTAGGATTAAATGGAGCAGGTAAATCTACCGTAATGAAAATTATTGCAGGTCTAGATAAGAATTACCAAGGTGATGTTGTTTTTTCTGAAGGATATACTGTAGGATATTTAGCCCAAGAACCAGAGTTGGATGAGAATTTGACTGTAAGAGAAATTGTACAGCAGGGTGCACAAGAGACTGTAGATTTATTAAAGCAATACGACGATATAAATAACCAGTTCATGGATGAGGAAATCATGAATGATTCTGATAAAATGAATGCGCTAATTAAACTACAGGGAAAAGTTCAGGAGCAAATCGACCAATTAGATGCATGGGATTTAGATTCAAAGCTAGAGCTGGCAATGGATGCTTTAAGAACACCTGAAGGATCAACTTCTATTAAAAATCTCTCTGGTGGTGAAAGAAGAAGAGTTGCATTGTGCAGATTATTACTTCAACAACCAGATATTCTTCTTTTAGATGAACCAACCAATCATTTGGATGCAGAGTCTGTTCATTGGTTAGAATTACATCTTCAGAACTACAAAGGAACAGTTATTGCAGTTACTCACGATAGATATTTCTTAGATAACGTAGCAGGTTGGATTTTAGAATTGGATAGAGGAGAAGGTATTCCATTTAAAGGTAATTACAGTTCTTGGTTGGAACAGAAATCTAAGAGATTAGCACAAGAGGAAAAAACAGAAAGTAAAAGAAAAAAAGCATTAGAAAGAGAACTGCAATGGGTGAGACAAGGCCAAAAAGGAAGACAGTCTAAAGGAAAAGCAAGACTTAATAATTATGAAAATTTATTAAATCAGTCTATAAAAGAAAAAGAGGTTAAAATAGAAATTCCTATTCCTAATGGACCAAGATTGGGTAAAGAAGTAATAGAAGCTATCAACGTTTCCAAAGGATATGATAACAAATTATTGTATGAAAATCTGAATTTTAAATTACCTCCTGCTGGAATTGTTGGAATTATAGGTCCTAATGGTGCTGGTAAAACAACACTGTTTAAGATGATTATGAACGAAGAGAGTTCTGACTCTGGTGAGTTTAAAGTTGGAGAAACAGTTAAAATTGGATATGTCGATCAAAGACATAAAACAATTGATGAAAATAAATCTGTGTATGATGTAATTAGCGAAGGAAATGACAATCTAGAGATAGGTGGACAAACTATTAATTCAAGAGCTTATGTTTCTAAGTTTAATTTTTCAGGTTCTGACCAGCAGAAAAAAGTAGGTGTTCTTTCAGGAGGTGAAAGGAATAGATTACATCTCGCTATGACCTTAAAAACTGAAGCTAACGTACTTTTACTAGATGAACCTACTAATGATATTGATGTAAATACTTTAAGAGCTCTAGAAGAAGGAATTGAAAGTTTTGCAGGTTGTGCAGTAGTTATTTCTCACGATAGGTGGTTTTTAGATAGAATTTGCACCCATATTCTTGCGTTTGAAGGTGACTCGAGTATCTATTATTTTGAAGGAGGTTATTCAGAATACGAAGAAAACAGAAAGAAAAGATTGGGTAATGATATAGTACCTACACGAATAAAATATAAAAAGTTAACTAGATAAATAAATTATGAAAAAAGCTATTATTGATACAGAAAAAGGAAAAATGACTGTTGAGTTTTATGAAAAAGATGCTCCAAAAACAGTAAAGAATTTTATAGATTTAATTGAAAAAGAATTTTATAATGGAATTACTTTCCATAGAGTTATTCCAGATTTTGTTATTCAAGGCGGATGTCCAGAGGGAACTGGTGTTGGTGGTCCTGGTTACAGTATAGATTGTGAATTAGATGGTGAAAACCAATTCCATGATAAAGGAGTATTGTCCATGGCTCATGCTGGAAGAAATACTGGAGGTTCTCAATTTTTCATTTGCCACAGTAGAAATAACACAGCCCATCTTGACAGAAACCATACCTGTTTTGGTAAAGTAGTTGATGGTTTAGAGGTGATTGATTTAATTAGTGAAGGGGATAAGATCAACACTATTACCGTTTCTTAAGAATAAAATTGTTTTTAAAAGAAACTTTTATAATAAATAGTGATAATGACAAAGATTTACCAATAATTGGTGATCTAACCTACAAAAAAGATTCTAAGAATTTAGTTGTATTCTGTCATGGATTCAAGGGGTTTAAAGATTGGGGGTGTTGGAATTTAGTAGCCAACTTGTTTGCTGAAAACGGCTTTAAGTTTTTAAAATTTAATTTCTCTCATAATGGTGGAACTTTAGATAACCCTTCAAATTTTCCTGATTTACAGTCTTTTAGCTTAAATAATTATTCTATAGAGTTAAATGATGTACAAAGAGTATTAGATTATATTGTTCTTAATAATTACAATAGTAAATACGAACAAATTTATATTGTAGGACACAGCCGAGGAGGAGCAATAGCATGTTTGTCTACTTTAAATAATCCTTTAATTGATAAATTGGTTTCTTGGGCAGGAGTTGCCGATTTTAAAGAAAGATTTCCAAAAAATAAAGAATTAGAGCAATGGAAAGAAAATGGAATAAGGTATATATCAAATTCAAGAACCAACCAAGAAATGCCTATTTCAATTCAGTTTTACAATGATTTTATAGAAAATGAATCAAAGCTTTCTATTAAAACTGCTTTATTAAATTATAGTGGTAAGTTCTTAGCCTGTTATGGTTCATTAGATCAAGTTGTTCCCAATCAATATGCTTTAGATATGGCTAAGTGGGCAGCCAATTCTAGTATTTTTAAAATTAGAACCAACCATACTTTTGGTTCCAAACACCCATGGACCAAAACAAATCTTCCAGATTCTTTGAAAGAGTTATCTCTAAAGACAATAGATTTTTTAAAATCAGATTAAGAAATAAATAAATAAATCAGACCTGCTAAAGCTCCGCCTGTAAAAGGTGCTATTACTGGTATCCAACTGTAGTTCCAGTCTGGCTTTTTATTTTTTCTTGGTAACAAAGAATAAATAATACGCGGTCCAAAATCTCTAGCTGGATTTATTGCGTAACCTGTTGTGCCTCCTAAAGTCATACCAATTACTATTACTAAAAGTCCTACAGGAAGTGCCTCAAGAGACCCTATTCCAAAGTTGTCAATTGGAGAATTGTTTAATTCTATATTTGGGTTGGCTATAAATAAAATACCAAAAACCAATATAAATGTTCCTAATACCTCCGAAAAAAAATTGTTTTTAAAATTTCTGATAGATGGTGCAGTACAAAATGTTCCTCTAATTGTGTTTTCATCTTCGGTAATTCTATAATGGTCAATATAAATTATATAACATAACCAACTTCCAATCATGGCCCCTATAACTTGACTTAAAATATATCCTGGAACAAAAATCCACGAAAATTTTCCTGCAAATGCCAGTCCTAGTGTTACAGCTGGATTTAAATGTGCACCACTAGATTTTGAAGTAATATAGGCAGCAACAAAAACAGCCAATCCCCATGCAAAAGCAATTAATAACAACTTAGTTTGACCATTTCCGTAAGTCTTTTTCAGATTCACATTAGCAACTACACCATTTCCAAGAAGTAAAAGTATTGCAGTGCCAATAAGTTCAGATAAGTAAGGATGTATTTCCATTTTTTATTAAAATTAATATAAAACATTTATTGTTTCCTTCCATTTGGATAAGATATTTTCTTTATTAGAAATTTCTGGTATGAATTTTCTATCGTGTTTCCATATATTTTTCAAATCTTCAATGGATTTCCAATATCCAGAACCCAAACCAGCTAAATATCCTACACCAAGAGCTGTAGTTTCCGTAATTACAGGTCTAATTACATTTGCATCAATTAAATTGCATTGGATTTGCATTAATAAATTATTATTGCTTGCTCCTCCATCTACTTTAAGATTGGTAAACTGTGTATTCGCATCCTTTTGCATGTTTTGTATTATTTCATAGGTTCTTATTGCAATCCCTTCTAAAGCTGCCCTAGCAATGTGTCCTTTCTCTGTTCCTCTTGTTATTCCTAATATAGATCCAGTAGCCTTAGGATTCCAGTAGGGAGCACCAAGCCCAGTTAAAGCAGGAATAAAAGTGACTCCTCCACTATCTTTTACTGTGGATGCTAAAGACTCAATTTCAGAAGAATTAGAAATTATTCCAAGTTGATCTCTTAGCCATTGAACAAGAGATCCTGCTGTGAAAATACTTCCTTCAATTGCGTAAAAAGTTTTATTATTTATTTGATAGGCAATAGTAGATAAGAGCCTGTTTTTTGATTTTACAATTTTCTCTCCAGTATTCATCATGCAAAAACATCCTGTTCCATAGGTATTTTTAATATCTCCTTCTTCTAGACACATTTGTCCAAATAAAGACGCTTGTTGGTCACCTACTATCCCAGTTATTGGAATTTCTGCACCAAGAATATTTTTTTCAGTATTGCCAACATGTTCTGAACAAGAAACAACTTTTGGTAAAATATTATCTGGAATTCCAATTAAATCAATTAATTCTTGATCCCATTTTAATTTTTTAATATTAAAAATAAGTGTTCTACTTGCGTTGGTGACATCTGTTACGTGCTGTTTGCCATTGGTTAATTTCCATATCAACCAAGAATCAATTGTTCCAAAAGCCAGTTGGTTATTTTTTGCAAGTAAATATAGTGAAGGGTTATTGTCAAAAATCCATTTAATTTTAGTTCCTGAAAAATAGGGATCTAACAAAAGACCTGTTTTATTTTGAAAAATAGATTCTAGATTTTGTTTTTTTAAATCGTCACAAATTTCTGCTGTTCTTCTATCTTGCCAAACAATGGCATTGTAGACAGGCTCTCCGGTTTTTTTATTCCAAATTACGGTTGTTTCTCTTTGGTTAGTGATTCCTAAAGAATGAATTCTTTCGGGACTTATTTTAGTTTTTTTTAAAACTTCTTTAATTGCTTTTAATTGTGTTTCCCAAATTTCATTGGGATTATGCTCTACCCAGCCTTCCTTTGGAAATATCTGAGGAAATTCAAACTGAGAAATACCTTTAATACTTCCCTTTTTATCAATTATCAAAGCTCTTGAACTACTTGTACCTGCATCTATAGAAAGTATATATTTTTCCATTTTATAATTATTTAGAATATGGTTTATTGATAAAGTTATTGTTCTTGTAACAAATGAATTTAGGATAAATTACAAAGATTTTTGGATTCGATGTGAATTTATTACTAAATAGGTTATATCTTTGACTTTTAATGAAATCTACTGAGATTCTAAATAGCCTGCAAGTATCTCTAACCATCAACAGGCTTTGTTCTCAACTAATTGAGAACCACCACGATTTTTCTGAGTCAGTTTTAATTGGTTTACAACCTAACGGTATTTTTTTGTCCAATAGATTAAAAAACTGTTTAGAAAATTCTATCAATAAAAAAGTTCTAACAGGCTCTTTGGATATTACCTTTTTTAGAGACGACTTTGGTAGGAAAGAAAAACCATTAATTCCTAGTGTTACAAATATCGATTTCTCTATAGAAAATAAAAGAGTAATATTAATTGACGATGTTTTTTTTACTGGAAGAACTGTAAGATCTGCTTTAGATGCTGTTATGACTTTTGGAAGACCCCAATCAGTAGAGTTTTTAACTTTAATTGAAAGAAGATTTGTTCAAAATCTTCCTATTAGAGCAGATTATATAGGGAAATCCATTGACACTATTAAAGAAGAAAAAGTAACTGTTCTTTGGAAAGAAGAACATGGAAAAGACCAAATATTATTGTATTCACCAATTTAAATATGAGAGAATTAAGTATATCACATTTGCTGGGAATTAATGACTTAACCAAGTCTGATATTGATCTTATCTTTAAAACTGCAGATAGTTTTAAAGAAGTAATAAATAGACCAATTAAAAAGGTGCCAACACTAAGAGATATCACCATTGCTAATTTATTTTTTGAAAATAGTACAAGAACAAAGCTGTCATTTGAACTTGCTGAAAAAAGACTTTCTGCAGATATAGTAAATTTTACTGCTGGTAATTCCAGTTTAAAAAAAGGAGAAACATTAGTAGATACAGCGAACAATATTTTGTCAATGAAAGTGGATATACTGGTAATGAGGCATCCTCATTCTGGTGCTGCAAAGTTTTTATCAGAAAAAACAAATACTGTTATTATCAATGCCGGAGACGGTACTCATGAACATCCAACCCAAGCTTTATTAGATTGTTATTCTATCAAAGAAAAACTCGGTGAGGTAGAAGGCAAGAAAGTAGTTTTAATTGGAGATATTAAACACTCTAGAGTTGCTTTATCCAATATTTTTGCATTGCAAAAGTTAGGAGCTAAAGTAATGGTTTGCGGTCCAACAACTTTAATTCCTAAGTATATTAAGGATTTAGGTGTAGAGGTGTCTCATGATATGGAAAAAGCTTTAAAGTGGTGCGATGTTGCTAATGTATTAAGAATCCAACTAGAAAGACAAGACATTCAGTATTTTCCATCTATAAGAGAGTATGCTCAGCAGTTTCAAGTGAATAAAGAGATATTACAAAATATCAAAAAGCCAATAACCATTCTTCATCCTGGTCCGATTAATAGAGGAGTCGAAATAACATCTGAAATAGCAGATTCGGATAACTCTATAATATTAAATCAAGTAGAAAATGGAGTCGCGGTAAGAATGGCTATTATATATCTTTTAGCTGGTTCAATAAATCGTAGCTAGAATTGAAGAATTATGTTATTTTTGTTAAAAATCACTGAAAATTGAACTTTAAAATAGAAGACAAAGGAAATATTACTATTGTAAGATGTGTTTCTGAAAAGTTAGATTCATTAATAGCTCCTGAGCTTAAAACTTTATTTCTTCATCATAGTAATAACGGTTGTATAAACTTTATAATAGACTTGTCCCAAGCTAAATATTGTGATTCCAGTGGTTTAAGTGCTTTGTTAGTTGGAAACAGAATAGTAAAAGAAAAAGAAGGTTCATTAAATATTTTTGGATTAAATCCTATGGTTGAAAAAATTATTTCAATCTCTCAGCTAGATACTGTTTTCAATATTACTGATAATGAAGAAACTGCCTTAAAAAACATATCATGAAAAAATTACTAATTATTACTTTTTCACTCTTCTCTTTTACATTTGCTTATTCACAATGTACTCCAGATCCTACTTATGCTGATTCCACTTTTGGAGTTTGGCCAACACCCCAAACAAACTTTCCAGCTGGAGATATTGGAGTGTTTTACGACGAAGTTGTTTATTTTAAGGTTCCTAGAGATGCTGGAAATGTAGATTCTAGTTTTGCTGGGCAACTTATTGATTCAATTATTCTTTCTTCTGTAACAAATTTACCTCCTGGTCTTACTTACCAATGTGATATTCCTTCTTGCACTTGGAATTATGATTCAGTAGGTTGCGCTAGTATAAGTGGAACTCCAACAACCAATGGTTCTTACCAAATATCCTTAGATGCTACAGTTTGGACTGAGATTTTTCTTACTCCATTTCCTGTTCCATATAGTTTTAATGGTTATTCCATCAATATAGGTCCTACTTCAGATAATTCTTTAGGATCTAGTTTTTCTAATTTAAGTCTAGAAAATCCTGTACCTAACCCTTCAAATAATTCTACAAATATTGGTTACAGCTCTACAAACTCAGAGAATATTTCTTTTGAAATAACCAATTTACTAGGAGAGATAATTCTACAACAGAATTTTGTTTCTAATGTTGGATTAAATAATATTTCTGTAAATACTTCTATCTTTTCTAATGGAGTTTATCTTTATTCTATTAGTAATGGTCTAGTTAGATCTACTAAAAGATTAATAGTTCATCATTAGACAGTTCTAACTTTATTAAATGAAGTTTGAACTAACTATTCTTGGGTGTGGAGGCGCAATTCCAACCTTAGAGAGAAATCCATCTTCTCAGTACCTAAATATTCAAGATCGACACTTTCTTATCGATTGTGGTGAGGGTTCTCAAACCCAATTAAGAAAATATAAATGTAAATTTTCTAAGATTGACCATATTTTCATAAGTCATCTACATGGAGATCATTTTTTAGGATTATTTGGTTACTTATCTACTTTGAGTCTTCTTGGAAGAAAAAGCCCTATTAATATATATGCTCCTAAAGACCTGTTGAATTTAATTAATGCCCACAATGAAATTTCTGGAAAAATCTACAATTTTGATTTGAATTTCATTCCACTTAATTTTCAAAAATCCGCTAAGCTTTTTGAAGATAATATATTAGAAATTTTTTCTTTTCCAGTAAATCATTCTGTGCCATGTTGTGGTTTTTTATTTAAAGAAAAAAAGTCTCCAAGAAATATAATAAAAACTAAAATTAAAGATTTAGCTTTGGGAATTGGAGATATTAAAAAATTAAAAAATAGAGAAAACTGTATAGTAAATGGCAAGGCTATTAAATATAAGGATGTTACCGTTCCAGGTAATAAAGCTAGATCTTACGCTTATTGTGCAGATACCAAATACGATAAAAAAATAATACCATTTATTAAAGATGTTGATGTTATATATCATGAATCTACATTTTTAGAGGAATTAAAGAACAAAGCATCTAAAACCAAGCATTCTACAGCTAATCAAGCTGCTGAAATTGCTTTAAGTGCCAATTCTAAAATGTTAATCTTAGGGCATTTTTCTGCTAGGTATGATAATATTGAAAAATTTGTTCAAGAGGCTTCTAGTATTTTTAAAAATACAGTTGCAGCCTATGATGGATATAAATATCAAATAAAAAATTAAAGTAATTGAATAATCTACATTTTAAGCAAACAGCTGATGGTTCTTCTACTCTTTACAATTCATTGTTAAACGAACATTACCATTCGATCCATGGGGCATTAAATGAATCTATTCATGTTTTTATAAGGAAAGGATTTCTTGATTTTGTTGATTTATTTAAATCCGTTAAAAACATAAATATTTTAGAAATAGGATTTGGGACTGGCCTCAATTGTATTTTAACATATATAGAAAACTTAAAATTAAACATCTCTTTAAATTATACATCTTTAGAACCTTTTCCTTTGGAAATGGAAATAATTGACAACCTTGATTTTAATTTAGACTCTAAACAATTAGATGCTTTTAAATTGATTCATCAATCTTTTTGGGAAAAGCCTGTTAAAATTAATAAGCAATTTTCTCTTGAGAAATTCACATTGGAACTGAAAGATTTTAATATTAATAAATTGTACGATATTATATACTTTGATGCATTTGCACCTAATAAACAACCGGAATTATGGAAAGTAGATGTTTTTAATAAATTATTTAATTTAACCTCTAATAATGGAGTATTGGTAACTTATTGTGCCAAGGGACAAGTAAGAAGAGATTTAGAAAAAGTAGGGTATTTTGTGGAGAGACTAGAAGGTCCACCTGGAAAAAGAGAAATGATTAGAGCAACCAAAGTTTAAAATTTTATGCTATTTAGTTACACAACAATTATCATCATTATTACATGTATAGTTTCATTTATTTCGTTCAATAACGATACTTTAAAAAATAATTTGTTGTTTTCTCCTTACCATTACTCTAATAATAAAAAATGGTGGATTCTATTAACACATGGATTTATTCATGCAGATTTTTTACATCTATTTTTCAATATGTATGTACTATATATTTTTGGTCCTTCTTTAGAATCTTATTTCCTAATCTCCTCTGAAATTGGTTGGATCTACTATATTTCTTTCTATCTACTCGGAATTGTTTTTGCAACTCTTCCTTCCATTTTCAAGCATAAAAATAATCCAAATTACAGCAGTTTAGGTGCATCAGGAGCAGTTTCAGCCATTGTATTTGCTTATATAGTAATTTATCCTCTTAGAGAGCTTGGTTTGATATTAATTCCAGGTTTATTTCTCCCAGGATTTATTTTTGGAATTTTGTATCTTTTTGCAGAACATTACCTTAGCAAAAAACAATATTCCAATATTGCACATGACGCACATATTAGCGGTTCTATTTTTGGAATTATTTTTATTAATGCTTACGATTATAATAATCTAATGCTCTTTTTTCAAAAGATAATTTATTATTTTCAAAACTTTTAGAAAAAATGCTTAACCCAATTAATTTAAACGGACAAATAAAAGATGGGGATTCGATTAGCTTTAATCAACTTAAAAGAGGTTTTAATTTTGGCGACGGATTATTTGAAACTATAAGGGTTGTTAATGGTAAGAGTATTTTTTTAGATGCCCATTTCAATAGAATTTCTAGTGGACTCGAGGTTTTAAAAATCAAACAAAATTATTCCTTTAATCTAAACTCTTTAGAAAGGTATATAAACGAACTTTTACTTTATAAAAACATTAAGCATGGGGGTAAGGTTAAGGTTTATATTTTTAGAGGAGGATTAGGAACATATAAGCCTGAGAGCAATCAAATGAGTTTTATTATTGAAGCTACTGATTTAGAACATAACATTTATAAACTTAACAAAAAAGGCTATTTAGTAGATATTTACAATGATTATTCAAAGACTGTTAACCAACTTTCTTTTTTTAAAACATCCAATTCACTGCTTTATGTTCTTGCAGCTTTAACGGCATCAGAAAATAACTTAGACGATTTATTTATTGTTAATGAAAAAAGTGAAATTATTGAATCTTCAAATTCAAATATATTTTTATTTAAAGATGAAGTCTTGTTAACTCCTCCACTTAATAGTGGTTGTATTCATGGAGTAATGAGAACTGAAGTTATTAGAGTAGCTGGAGATTTGGGGATTAAAGTATTAGAATCTAATATCTATAAAGAAGATTTAGAAAAGTCAAGAGAAATATTATTATCCAATGTTATTTGTGGAATAAGATGGGTAGGAGGCTACAAGAAAAAGAGATTTTACAATTCAATTTCTAAGAAAATTATAGAAAAATTAAATCAAAATTTATCTAGTTATCAGTAGGATTAACAGGGAAATTGGCAATAGCTTTTAATTTTCCTCCTCTATTTAATAATACTTCTTTCCAAAGATCTTCATTTTTAGAAAATATATTTTCTTTCTGCAAGTCAATCGCAATCCATGAGTTGGAGTCAAATTCTGTTGCTAGTTGGTTGTTGGTCCAACCCGCATAACCAAGAAAGAATTTAACCTTGCTAATATCTAAAACACCCATATTCATAAACTCTATAATTTGATTAAAGTCTCCTGATGTCCAAATATTATCACTTATTTTGATAGAACTATCAATAATATCACCTAATTGATGTAAAAAAAATAGATTACTAGAATGAACAGGTCCACCATAATAGACATTTATATTAGGTATTTCTATCTCAGGGATTATTTCGTCTAATTTAATATTTAGCTTGTTATTTAATATAAAGCCGTAAGATCCAGTTTTATCATGTTCACACATATAAATAACAGATCTTGAAAAGTGGTCGTCGTTCATAAAAGGTTCAGCCAATAAAAGCCTTCCTTTTTTAGGTTTTAGATTGTTGAGTTTACTGATGTTGGCAAATGAAATATCCATTGCTATAAATTTAATTAAAAACTATAAAATATCAAATCTACTTAATGAATTGCTGATCGCCACGGAAGATTTTTGGAAACTTCAGCTTCTTTGGTCAAAATTTCTTCTGTACGCTGGTCTACTACATCATGGTCAAAATAACATTTGGCCATTTTAATAAAAGAATCTATATGTAATAACTCTTGAATATGAAGGTTGGTGTAAAACTTTGCAATTTTAGGATCTTCTACAACTTCTCCTATAAGCTTAAACCTTTCAGAACCTCTTAACTCTGCTACGGATGCAATTATCAATCTATCCATGAAAAGTTCATCAGATCCCGAACGAATAATTGGCATAATCCCTTTCATATAAGGATCTTTTTGAAAAACTCCATTTAGTTCATTTCCTCTATATCTTATTAGTTCATAAACCTGTTTAAAATGTAACAATTCTTCAACAGATATTTGAATTAATTCATCTATAATCTCAGTTCTATTTGGATATTTTGCGATTAGAGACAAACACATATTTGCTACTTTTCTCTCTGCATCTGCATGATCTTGTAGAAACGAATCTATATCAGTTACTGCTTGTTGTGCCCATTCTATGGGAGTTTCGTATTTTAATTTTAATTCCATTTAAATTCTTTTCCAAAAATAAGGGGTAAATAATAGACAAACTGTAAATAATTCTAATCTTCCCATTAACATTAATAAAGATAAAATCCATTTTCCAATATTGGGAATATCATTGAAAGAAAAGGAGGGACCAACTTTACCAATTCCTGGACCAACATTTCCAACGGCAGAAGCAACAGCACTGATAGAGGTAATAATATCTATTCCTAAAGCAGCAAGAAAAATAGAGCCTATTGCAAAAACAAACAGGTATAAAAAGATAAATGCAAGAAGGTTATAAGTTACTTGATTAGATATGGAAGAACCATTTAGAATTACTGGAATCACTGCTTTTGGATGTAATCTTCTTTTAAACTCAAGTAATCCATTTTTAATTAGTAAAATGATTCTTACAATTTTTATTCCCCCACTTGTACTTCCTGCAGAAGCTCCTGAGAATAGAAATAAAAAGAAAATAAATGACATAAAAGAACCCCATATGGTATAATCGGCAGTTGAGTAACCAGTAGTAGTAATTATGGAAACTACTTGAAAGCATATTTCTCTAAAGGATTTTAGTAAGGTAATTTCATTGGAAAAAGAATGGTAGATGGTGAGGGTAATTACAATAAGAAAAATGGAAGTTACGTACCATTTAAATTCGTCATTTTTAAGAATTTTATTTAATCTCATTTTTAATCCAAAATAAATTAAAGTAAAGTTTGTACCTGCCAAAAGCATAAATATTACAATAACAGCTTCTACCCATGGATTTTGAAAAGCTGCAATAGAAGCTTGTTTGGTAGAAAAACCACCAGTTGAAGTAGTAGTTAATGAATGATTCACAGCATCAAAAAAATCTAATCCAATGACCATTAAAATAATAGTTTCTAACATTGTTAACCCAAAATAAATAATCCAAAGTCTTTTGGCTGTTTCCTTGATTCTAGGATGGATTTTATCTTTGGTAGGACCGGGAGCTTCAGCAATAAATAATTCCATGCCTCCAATACCTAAAAGTGGTAAAATAGCAATGGTTAAAACAATTATTCCCATTCCTCCAATCCACTGGGTCATACTTCTCCAAAAAAGAATGCTTTTTGGTAAAGATTCTATATCGTCTAATATGGTGGAGCCTGTGGTGGTAAAACCAGACATTGTTTCAAAAAAAGCATTGGTCAAATCTGGAATACTTCCTGATATTAAATATGGAAGACAACCAAAAAGAGTCATAAATAGCCAACCTCCAACTACAATTAGGTATCCGTCTCGCTTTTTGATTTCAGAACTTTTATGTTTTTTTGTTAGCAATCTCATAAGGAAACCAGAAAAAATGGTAATTGCTCCACACAATAAAAAATCCCAATGCAACTCTTGATTAAAGTCATAAACTAATGAAAATGGGATACAACTTAACATTAGAAAACCATTGAGCAAGGTAAGAGTACCTATAACATAAATTATTACAGATTTATTGAATAATCCTGTACTTTTATTGGAAGAATTTTTCAATTTTTTGAATAGATTCAGTTAGTGAAAATACTATGGTTTTGTCGTTTTCTTTCAAATGAAAATCCCCGAAAGGAATTATTGGAATGCCATTTCTAATAACACCAGCTATTTTTGAAGAGTTAGGAAAATTCAATTTATTAATTGGACTTTTGGTAATTTTAGAACCGTCTTTTACTACAAACTCTATAATCTCAGCATCTGTTCCATGAAGGTTTGCTACTAGAGAAACATTTCCTTTTCTTACAAATTTAAATATATTATCTGCTGCTATAATTTTTTTATTTATCAAAGTATCTATTCCTATAGATTGAGAGAGATTGATGTAATCAAAGTTTTCAATTCTAGCTATTGTTTTTTTAATTCCATGACTTTTACCAACTAGGGAAGTCATTATATTCATTTCTGAATCGGCAGTTACTGAAATAAGTGCATCGATTTCTGTTAATCCTTCTTCTTCAAGCATTTTAACATCGTGTCCATCAATGTTGATAATCAAGGTTTTTTTAAGAGTATTTGCCATTTGTTGACATGTGACTTTGTCTTTTTCTACAAGAGTTACTCTGAAATCATTTTCTAAAAGTTCGGCGGTGTTAATACCAATTCTACTACCACCAATAATCATTACATCCTTAATTTTAAAATTGTTTTTACCACAAAGTTTAATAATATTAGGAATGGAATCTTTTAAAGATATAAAGTATACAATGTCATTTTCTTTTAAAACTGTTTCACCATTTACAATAAGAGTAAGATCATCTCTATGAAGTGCTAATGGTTTAAAACTTAAATTTGGATTTAAATCTGCACTTTCTCGTACTGTTTTATTAATAAGACTAGAATTTTCTGATAATGATATTCCAAAAACAGTAAGCTTTCCATTGTCAAATTCTATATCATCCGTAAAAGCAGATTGGTTTACCAATCTTTGAATTTCAAGAGTTGCAAGATAGGTAGGAGAAATTAGAGTGTCTATCCCAAGTTCATTGTAAAAATGCTCTTTGTTTTCTTTAATTATATTTACATCGTTAATTCTTGCAATGGTACGTTTTGCTCCTAGTTTTTTTCCTAAAATACATATTAGCATATTGGTTTCTTCACTAGAGGTAACTGCAATTAACAAATCGCAAGAGCTTATTAGTTTTTGTTCCATTATCTCAACTGATTTCGCATCACCAGCAATTGTAAAAACATCTATTTGAGAAGAAATAGTATTTAACCTTTCTTCGTTTAGGTCTAGAAGGTATATATCGTGAGATTCTGAAGACAACAATTTAGCAAGATGTGATCCTAGGTCACCTGCTCCAGCAATAATAATCTTCATAGGAAATAATTTATAAGCAAATATATAAGTCTTTAATTACTGAAATACAGATTTATAAAAAAAAACATTTTTCAATTTTAGAAATATAATATAGAAGTTATTTGTTTTTTTACTTTTGTGGTTAAAAGAAAGTAATGTCAGAAATAAAATTTGGTACGGATGGTTGGAGAGCAATAATTGCAAAAGACTTCACTGTTGAAAATGTTTCAAGGGTTGCCTATGCTACTGCTGAATGGACATTGAAAAACTTTAAGAAACCATCCATTGTTATTGGACATGATTGTAGATTTGGTGGGAAATTATTTGTAGAAACAGCTGTTAAAGTATTTGTTTCTAAAGGAATAAAAGTGCATATGGCTAAAACATTTATTTCTACTCCTATGATTTCTTTAGGAGTTAAAGAATTAAAAGCCTCATTAGGAGTTGTAATTACTGCTAGTCATAATCCACCAGATTATAATGGATACAAGCTCAAAGGTCATTTTGGTGGTCCTCTATCAACTGAAAAAGTTAACGAAGTGGAAAGTTTGATTCCATCTGAAGATAAAATTTATCTCAACCAGATTGATATCGATAAGCAGATTGAAAAAAATAATATTGAAATAGTTGATTTAGAGCAGATGTATTTAGATAGGGTAGAGTCTTCTTTTGATTTAGAAGCTATTAAAAATTCTGGATTAAATTTTGCTTATGATGCGATGTATGGTGCTGGTCAAAATGTAATGAAAAAGTTATTTCCCGATATGACTTTTTTACATTGTGATGAAAATCCTTCTTTTATGGGCCAGGCTCCAGAGCCAATTGCTAAAAACTTAACGGAATTTTCTAATTTAATAAAAGAAAAAGGAGATATTGCTGCTGGTCTTGCAACGGATGGAGATGCTGATAGAATAGGCCTATATAACTCCAAAGGTGAGTTTGTAGATTCACACCATATTATTTTGTTGCTGCTACTATATTTGAATAAATCTAAAAATTTAACGGGAAAGGTAGTAATAGCTGCTTCTACAACACCAAGGGTGGTTAGGTTGGCAGAAATATTAGGATTGCCGCATGATACAGTAAAAGTTGGCTTTAAATATATAGCTCAACAAATGATAAAAGAAGATGTTTTAATTGGGGGAGAAGAATCTGGAGGAATCGCTATCAAGGGACATATTCCTGAAAGAGATGGTATATGGATGGGACTTGTGTTATTTGAATACATGGCTAAATCAGGTAAATCTTTAGAAGAGCTTATTGAAGAAGTTTATGGGTTAGTAGGTGCGTTTAAATATTGGAGAGATGATCTTCATATTGACGAAAAAGTAAAAAATGCCATTGTAAAAAAATGCAATAAAGATCAGTTTAAGTCTTTTGGAAATTATACTGTTCAAAGCATAGACAAAACAGATGGTTTTAAATTTATTTTAAGTGACGACGAATGGTTGATGATAAGACCATCGGGAACAGAGCCTGTTTTAAGGTGTTATGCTGAGTCTAAGGACTTAAAAGGCGCAAAGGACATACTTTCTGCTTGTAAGAAAGAAATCGGGGTTTAATAGACTTAAAATCCAGATACTTTGGTTTCAGAAGGATGTTTAACTGTAAAACTAAATTTTTTCTCAATAATTTCGTTTGGACTCAATTGAATATTCCATTTCAATTTTCCATTTTTCTTATCAAATATTGCTTCGGAGCTTTCAACTAATTGAATATCAATAGATTTTTTGGTGGATTTTGGTATTTGATCTATAAGAACAATTGAAACAGATTTTTCTTTGTTGTTTTTTAAGGAAAGCTTGTAGGTTTTCTCAAATTTAATATTGTCTCCAACTTTTGTTTCGGAACTAAACTTTTTCTCTAAAGTTCTCTCACAAATAATAGAAACATCTCTACTCAAAGATAAATCATTGGTTTTTTTAGTTGAGTAGGGGTCTAAAAAGGTTTTTCCTACAGATTTGCCTTCAAAATAAACTTGACCATTTCCAGGAAGTAAATTTTTATTTCCAAGTGATTCAAAGTGACACATTAAGAAAACATCTTTGTCTAACTTTGGATAGCAATAATAATCGTAATTGGCCTCTAAACTAAATTTTTGAATTTCTATAAAAACTGGTTCTGTTTGAGATGGAATTGAATAGGGAAGTGCTATATTATAAATTATTTGAGTTCCGCTGTAGTCAATATTAGTAAATTCAGAGGAAGAAATGGACTCTTGTATTTCATCTTCACTATCCATTATGGTATTGGCTGAATAGCTTTTGTTTACAATCGTTTTAACTCTTTTATTGTTGATGTTATAGGTATTGATATATTGGGTTTGAAAAGATGGAGCTTTGTTGGATTTATTTAATTTTCCAGTTGAAAGAGAAAGTTCGACATTGGACCAAATCTCATTGGTATTTTGAAATATTTTTGCTTTATAGGTTAAGTTTATGGGAGAATTAATTCCTTTAGATCTTATTTCGTAGCTAGGTGCCCATCCAGCTTTATTAGAATTATAGCTTAGCCCATAGGAATAATTTCCAGGTTTGGTACAGGTTAATTGAACAATTATATTTGCAGACTGGTTTTTAGTAGTTTTAATTGTAGAATTTATTTGTTTTTTTAGTTTTTCTTCAATAAAAGATAAGGAGTCTATTTCTTTTTTAGTGATAGAAATATCCGATTGAATTCTATAAATACTTTTTTTGAAATACTCAGACAAATCCATTAAATCATCCACTATAAATTCTCTTGTGGTTTTTAAAACAGACTTATTTTCATTAAATAAATCTTTTTCTTCAAGAAAAACTGCAAGATTGACTTCTTTGATTCTTTTTTGCTCTTTAATATGACTTAAGCTGTCTTTTAAGAAATCTAATTCTTTATTTCCCATAGATTCTCTATTTAGATAGTTCATTTTTTTTGAAACAGAATTAACTATGATATTTTTGGAGTTCATTACAAACTGAATAGATTCGTTGATTAAGCTTGGGGATAGATTGGTAATAACTAAATGATTAGATCCTAATTTAATAGAAGCATTTCCTATTCTTTCAATATGCGCTCCCACGTTATGAATGGTAATATTATTAATTTCAGAACTTTGCGAAATATAATTGGCTAAATTTTGAGCTTTAAGACTGTAGGAAGTTAACATCAAAAAAGAAGAGCATATTATAGATAGTTTTTTAATCATTATATATTTTTTACAAACATACTTCAAAGTTAATGCCAAAAATTTAATTATCCTTAACTTAGCTCAATGTCTAAACCATTAATTTTAATTACCAACGACGATGGATACCAATCTAAGGGTATAAAGTCTCTTGTAGACTCTGTAAAAGATTTGGGGAGAATTATATTGGTTGCACCAGATAGACCACAATCGGGAATGGGCCATGCTATTTCGGTAAATAAACCTATAAGATGTTTTAAATTAGATTTTTTTAGTTCTGTAAATGCCTACTCTTGTACAGGAACTCCAGTAGACTGTGTAAAAATGGGTTTGTTTCTACTAAAAGGGGAAAAACCAGATTTGATTTTGTCGGGAATTAACCATGGTTCTAATGTAAGTACCAATATTTTGTACTCTGGAACAATGTCTGCAGCAGTAGAAGGGGCCTTGGCTGGTATTCCTAGTGTTGGCTACTCATTAACAGACTACAGTGAAGATGCAGATTTTGATTATTCTATGAAAGTAGTTCGTTTAATTTCCAAAAAGGTAATCAATGAGGGTTTAAAGTTGGGAACTTGCTTAAATGTGAATATTCCCAATGTCAAAAAAGATAAAATAAAAGGAATTAAAGTTTGTAGACAAGGTAAAGCATTTTGGGACGATACTTTCGACCATAGAAAAGATCCACTAGGAAAAGATTATTACTGGCTAACTGGTTCCTTTGGATCAAAGGAACCAGCTCCAGACACAGATATTAATTATTTAGAGAACAATTATGTAACTATAGTTCCTACGCAGTATGACTTAACGTGTCATGATTCTGTTGAAGAACTTAAAAAATGGAAATTATAATGGCTAATTGGAAAAATAAGATCAATCAAACTAAATATGGTATTATTGCTGGATTAACTCTTCCGGTATTGGGTTTTTTTATTGGATTTCTTGCTCAGGGCGGAAATATGTCTTTTTCTACTTTTTGGCAAATATTTACACAAAACCATGATTTAATTCAAGTGGATGATTTAAAGTTAATATACCAGGATACTAGACAGAGTACTGTAATGTTTTGTTTGCTGGCCAATATGTTGGCATTTTATTTTTCTTTCTTTTTAAATAAATTGGATCGTTTTTCAAAGGGGTTGGTATTTATTACCTTGTTACTTGCTGCTGTTTCAGTTCTATTCATTTATTAATTTATGAAGTACTACATCATTGCTGGGGAAGCTTCTGGGGATTTATACGGTTCTAATTTAGTAAGAGAGCTTAAACTAAAAGATTCCAAGGCAGATATAAGAGCTTGGGGTGGTGATTTAATGCAAGAACAAGGTGTGGATTTAATAAAGCATTACAAAGACCATAATTACATGGGATTTTTGGAAGTGATTAGAAATCTTGGAACCATTTTAAAAAATATTACTTTTTGCAAAAAAGATATTAAAGAATTCAGTCCAGATGCACTTATTTTAATAGACTTTCCGGGTTTTAATATGAGAATAGCGAAATACTTTTACCAGTATTCCTTTCCTGTCTTGTACTACATAGCTCCTCAGGTATGGGCATGGAAAGAAAATAGAGTAGAGGCCATTAAGAAATATGTAGATAAATTGTATGTTATACTTCCATTTGAGAAGGAGTTTTTAAAAAAGCATGGTGTGGAGTCTAATTATATGGGACATCCACTTTTAGAACACATATTAAATTTTAAGAATAAGGCGTCGGTATCTAAGTCAAAATTTATAGTAAAACATGGGTTAGAGGTTGGAAAACCCATTATTTCGTTAATTCCTGGAAGTAGGAAGCAGGAGATAGAGAAAAAACTTCCTGTAATGCTTCGTGCTGTTTCTACTTATTCCAAAGAATTTAACATTGTGATAGCTGGAATGAAAAATTTCAAAGACTTATATGGAAAGATTACTTCCAATTATAGTGCCAAGGTAATATATATGGATACCTATAACCTTTTAAATAATTCTAGTAGAGCATTGGTTACATCGGGAACAGCGACTTTAGAAACAGCATTTTTTAATGTTCCTCAAATAGTTTGTTATAAAACCAGCTGGTTATCTTATATAATTGCTAAATCTTTGGTGAAGATAAAGTACATATCATTGGTGAACTTAATAATGGATAAAGAAATTGTTAAAGAGTTGATTCAGAATAATTTAAGTGTTTTTAAATTAACTAAAGAATTAAATATTCTTAACGATGATTTGGCTTTAAATAAAATGAAAGAATCCTATCAATTATTAATTGCTAAATGTCAAGGGGAAAATGTATCTAAAAATATTGCAACAGATATGTTCAAAACTATAGAAAGTTTTCAAAAATAATAATCCATATTCTTTTAGTTTTGTTTTATTAATTTTTGAATGAAGAATCTAATAGTATTTTTTGCTCTTATTTCAGTTCCTTTTGGGGCATATTCAATAGATTTTAAAATTGGAATTTTAAGAAATGTTCAAGTAAAGAAATTCGCCTTTAAAGTAAGTGAATCCACTTACTGTATAAAATCTTCAAATAAAACCTTAAAAAATAAAATTTCTAGTAAAACAGATATTAATATACAGTGTAGTAGTGGTAAATTATCTCTTAATATTGATGGTAAGTTCATAGGAAATTTTGACACTTTAAAACTGTCTAATATTGAGAGTGACACTGGTATTTTCTCTGTAAGTAGTATAAATCCTTCGTTGAAAAGTCGTTTTTATTACGACGATTTGTTGATTTTTTCTAACAAAAAATCTTTAACGCTTGTAAATGTTGTAGATTTTGAAAAATATATTGTAGGTGTTTTAGAATCTGAAGTTGGTGAAGGAAAAAGCAAAGATTTTTATAAGGTACATGCAATTATAAGTAGAACTTATGCTTTAAAGAACCAATACAAGTTTATTCATGAAGGGTTTTATTTAACAGATTTGGTCAATTGTCAAGTATATAAGGGAAATATGTACAAAGATTCCAACATTATAAATGCTGTTCAAGAAACAGAAAATCTTATACTGGTGGATGAGAACATGGAATACATAATAGCTTCATACTTTTCTAATAGCGGAGGTCAGACCAACAATGTAGAAGATGTATGGAGTAAGGCTTTGCCATATCTAAGAAGCATTCACGATCCATATTCAATGGGAGGAACCAATTACGATTGGGAGAAAACAATTTCAAAATCCAAGTGGTTGCAATATTTAAAGAAGAAATACCAGTATCCAATTAGCGATGTAGAAGCTAAAAACGCTGCTTTAAATTTCAAACAGAAAATAAGACATAAGTTTCTTGTAGATTGGGTATACCAAATTCCATTAACAGAAATTAGAAAGGACTGGAAATTAAAAAGTACTTATTTTTCAATTTTTGACAATGGAGAAACATTAACTTTTAAAGGAAAAGGTTTTGGCCATGGTGTTGGATTGTCACAAGAGGGTGCAATGCGAATGATTGAGATTGGTTATGATTTTTTAGAAGTTCTTAGATTTTATTATACAGATGTTCATCTGATTGATATGAAAATGAGAGAGTTCTATATAATAGACTAGA